>ERZ808046.208-NODE-208-length-72170-cov-17.588351_pt1 | contig 72170 bp, 72 predicted proteins | sample MGYA00380196_ERZ808046 | MGnify/ENA primary metagenome ERZ808046 (study PRJEB31490, sample SAMN06133421) | mouse gut metagenome | isolation source: Z6_2 | host: mice | place: China: Chengdu | collected 2015-05 ... | reverse complement strand
CTATCCGGCGTGGGCGTAGGATATTTGAGAGGAGCTGTCCTTAGTACGAGAGGACCGGGATGGACTGGCCGCTGGTGGATCTGTTGACTTATCAAGGTCATGGCAGAGTAGCCAAGCCGGGAGGGGATAAACGCTGAAGGCATCTAAGCGTGAAGCCCCCCTCAAGATGAGATATCCCAACGCAAGTTGTAAGACCCCTTGAAGACGACAAGGTAGATAGGGCGGAGGTGGAAGTGCAGTAATGTATGGAGCTGACCGCAACTAATCGGTCGAGGGCATGACCAAAGCGGAGATAGGTAGAAGAAGGATGAACAGGATTTCTTGTATGCAGTTTTGAAGGTACATGGAGAAAAGCACTTGCTATATAAGATACGGAAGAGTATAATATAGTTAGTGTTTCTTTCGATTAATAGAATAATCCTCGATAGCTCAATGGTAGAGCAACGATGCGGTCGCACACCGAAGAAAAAGTGCAGAAAACAGAATAGTCCTCGATAGCTCAATGGTAGAGCACACGGCTGTTAACCGTGGGGTTGTTGGTTCGAGCCCAACTCGGGGAGTTTAAAAAAGCCCGTAAACATCAGCGTTTGCGGGTTTTTTTGTTCAGAGAGAGAGTATGAAAAGCTGAAAATTCTACACCATACGGTTGTTAACCGAAGGATTTTCATGCTTATGATTGTTAACCGAAAAATATATTACATATCTATGGGATGCACGAAAAGTCAGTTTGTGTGTCTGCCCGGTCTCTTATATTTCTATATAGAGATTTTTCCAACATATTTAAAAACTAATGAATCAAATGAAAGATTTGCAATTCCATTTATGAGGAATCATTTTTATTTGCAGTTTTGCAGTAATTGTGATTCTTCCTATATAATGGAACTAAGCTTAAGAAAGGATGGTGTCAGTTATGTTTAAGAAAGAAAAGAAGGTACGTTTGAGTTTGGATAGCCAGGAACAATCAATCTTGCTGCATTCCCTTGTGGATATGAAGAACCGAATGATCGCAGAAGGAAGATATACGGATTGTGTAGATGATGTGATTTTGAAGCTTGTCACTGCATCTGGGAAGAAATAGAGAGAGTAATTATGTATTGGTCTTAAATAAAATTGAATAAATGAGTTGTATACATAGCCAATTGATTGAATAAATTTAGATCAGTTGGCTTTTTTCATGTCCATTTTTACATAGCTGTTCTGTATTTTGCAGGGCAGCTATTCATTTTCAAGGAAAGGAGGCGAACCGTGATGTCACAATGCAAGATTATAGCCATAGCGAATCAGAAAGGAGGAACGGGGAAGACCACGACTGCCGTTAATTTGGGCATTGGATTAGCAAAGGAGGGAAAGAAGGTATTGCTGGTAGACGGAGATCCGCAAGGAGATCTGACTACTTCTTTAGGGTGGACGGACCAGGACAGCCTGTCTGTTACACTGGCATCACAGATGGACAGAATTGTACGTGATCTGCCGATTGATGCAAGGGAAGGCATTCTGCATCATGAAGAAGGTGTTGATTTAATCCCGGCGAATATTGAATTATCCGGTATGGAAATGAGTTTGGTGAATGCTATGAGCCGGGAATTTACGATGAAATCATATCTGAATGAATTAAGGGATGATTACAGCCACATTCTGATTGACTGCATGCCCAGCCTCGGAATGCTCACGATAAATGCGCTTGCTGTTTCGGACAGTGTGATAATCCCAGTGCAGGCACATTATCTTCCATTAAAAGGTATGACACAGCTTGTAAAAACCATAGGAAAAGTACAGCGTCAGATTAATCCAGGATTAAAGGTGGATGGAGTTGTATTGACATTGGCGGATATGCGGACGAATCTTGCCCGTGCCACGGCTGAGAGTTTACGGCAGAATTACGGTAGTGTGGTTAAAGTGTATCAGACAGTGATTCCGGTTGGAGTGAAAGCGGCAGAAACCAGTGCGGCAGGACAGAGTATCTACAGCTATGACAAAAACAGTACGGTAGCAAAGGCGTATGAGGCGTTTACAAAGGAGGTGATCCGGGGTGGCGAAAGGCAAAGGAATCAATCTCAACCTGCCCTCTGTCGATGAATTATTTAGTACACAGGAAGAACGGGACGAGGCAAAAAGGGAGTCGGTTAGGAATATTCCGATTGCTGAGATTACGGATTTTCCGAATCATCCGTTTAAAGTAAAAACAGATGAAAATATGTTGGATATGGTGGAGAGCGTCAAGGAACATGGTGTATTGGTTCCGGCGCTTGTAAGGGAAAAACCAGAGGGCGGTTATGAAATGGTAGCCGGACACCGGCGAAAAATGGCAAGCGAACTGGCAGAAAAAAAAGAAATGCCATGTATTGTGCGGAATTTGACAGATGATGAAGCAATTCTGATTATGGTAGATTCTAACTTGCAGAGGGAGAAGATACTGCCATCGGAGAAAGCGTTTGCCTATAAGATGAAGTTGGAAGCTATGAATCGACAAGCAGGTAGACCAAGCAAAAATAATTTGACACCAGTGGTGTCAGATTGTAATGGTATGCGAACTAATGAAGTTTTAGCAAAGCAAGTTGGAGAAAGTAGAGAAACGATTCGTCGGTTTATACGTTTAACTGAGCTTATACCATCAATCTTAGATTTGGTAGATGATAGTAAGATAGCCATGCGTCCGGCGGTAGAGTTGTCCTACCTGCCGAAAGACCAACAGGAGATTTTGCTGGACACTATGCAGGCAGAGGATTGTACGCCAAGCCATGCTCAAGCAATCAAACTCCGCAAATTTTCAGAAGAGGGGAGACTGAACGAGGATGTAGTATTATCTATTTTAGCAGAGGAAAAAGGAAACCAGAAAGAGCAGTTTCGCATGCCCAAAGAGCGTATCAATAAATACTTTTCGCCGGGGACGCCCGCCAAGCAGATGGAAGATACGATTATCAAGGCGTTGGAGATGTACCGGAAACGGGAGCGGAACAAGGATCAGGAGAGAGAACGATAAAGGCTTTCCACCGGGGCATCGGTACGCCCTTTTGTGGATAGCCTTTTTTTCGTCTCCCCCTTCCCACACCCTACCCCCTCCTTTACCAGCAGATTACCAGCCGAAAAGACAATAGGAGCCGGTGGCTATCCACTTTTCCACTGGAGAATCGGAGGTTAGCCCCTCTCTTGGAAGCAAGGTATAGAGATATGGAGAAATGAAGGTATGGAGATACAGAGATATAGAATGAAATATGCAAAATATGCAGAATGAGAATAGAGAGGGTATAGGCATGGATAGAGGGGAAGATAGAGATTCTGGATTTAATTGTTTCCAGTGTTTCTAGGGAAGTCAATGGAAAGTGAAAAGGGAAGACGCAGTAAGCAGCATTAAGGATAGAAAAAGTAGAGGGGAGAGGCTGTTTGATGGCAGTTCCTATGGATATTAACAAAGAAAGGAATAGAAAGATGTTAGAAAAGTTTAGGAAAAAGAGCAGACGTATCATCGCATTTGGATTGAGTCTGTTAACGATGTTGTCTATGGTAAGTTCCTCCGCAACAATAGCATTTGCTGCAGACGGAACTTTATATTTTAATTCAGGTGAAAATATTCCGTATGGAAGTTATTCTACAACGAGAATGACCTTTGATGGCAGTAATACGGCTTACTGCCTGGAGCCATACAAGAAGACACCGAGTGCGGGCAGTTACCAGTATAACTTCCTGCCGGAGAGTTCACCGATCCGGAAAGCGCTCTACTATCTGAACGGCGGATACGGATATGAGAAAGTCACTAAGAGCCAGTGTTTTGGCGGATGGTCAGATACGGATTCTTATATTATCGGACATTTGGCACTGTCGTATATTTTTGACAATTACAATGACGGCGGGGATGCGTTTTATGGAGCGCCGGCAAATTTTATTACGAAAGCAAAAGAGGTCATTGCCGTGATCAATACCCTTCCTGCACCGCCGCAGAGTTTTCAGGCATTCATTCTTCCGGTGGACAATCACCAGACCATAGCCGGAAGCTGGTATAGAGCGCCCTATGGATGGATTGAACTTCAGAAGAGTACAGCGAATGGCAGTATCTCCGGTGAAAATGGAAATTATAGCCTGGCAGGTGCAAAGTACGGAATCTACCAGGGAAGTACCCAGGTGGCAGTGATTACAACAGATGCAAATGGATATGGCAAATCCGGTGATTTGGAAGAGGGCAGTTATGTAGTACGTGAGATTCAGGCAGGTGCCGGGTATGCAGTCGACACAAAGAGTTATGACGTAACAGTGCAGTCTGATCTGACCGCAGGATTAAGCGTGCAGGAGGTTCCGCAGAGCAACCCGCTGGATCTGCTGATCCAAAAGATTGATGTGGAGACACGAGAGGCAAAAGCACAGACCGCGGCATCTCTGGAACATGCGGAATTTACGGTGAAATATTATAAGGAACAGATGGATACGGACCCGGCAAAGGCAGGAAAACAACCGGCGAAGACATGGGTATTCCAGACAGACAAAGAAGGAAAAGTGCATTTTACCAAGGACTATCGGGTATCCGGCGACGAGTTCTATTACCAGATGGATGGAAAGACGCCGTGTCTGCCGTTAGGCACTGTCACGATCCAGGAGACGAAAGCACCGGAGGGATATCTGGTAAACAGTGTGGTCCAGGTACAGAAGATTAGCGGGAATGGGCAGAATGAGACGGTATCCTGTTATCAGACAGCCACGGTAGAGCAGCAGCCTTACCGTGGAGATTTGGAGTTTGTTAAAGTATCTGATGGAGAATTACAAAGGCTTGCAAATGTTCCGTTCTCCATTACTTCCAAGACAACGGGTGAGAGCCATGTGATTGTAACCGACCGGAACGGATATGCAAGCACTTCTTCCAGTTGGACAAAGCACACGGCAAATACGAATCAGGGGACGTCTTCTTCTGACGGGATCTGGTTTGGCGTATCTGCACCAGATGATAGCAGAGGCGCTTTACTTTATGACACGTATGTAGTGGAAGAGCAGAGATGTGAAGCAAACCAGGGCATGAACCTGTTGAAATTTGAGGTGACGATTTATAAGGACTCTGTGACTGTGCAGTTGGGAACGCTTACGGATGACAGGATTGAACTTGAGACAACGGCGCAGGATAAGAAGACCGGCTCTCATATGGCAAAAGCGGAAAAAACTGTGACTCTGACAGATACGGTGGAATATGAAGGGCTGAAGAAAGGACAGGAATACAAAATTGTCGGAACGCTCATGGATCAGGAGACCAGTTCACCGATTCTGATTGATGGAAAAGAAGTGAAAGCAGAGAAGACATTTCAAGCAAAAAAGGCAAGCGGGAAGACGGACGTAATCTTTACCTTCAATGGGATTTCCCTAGAGGGGAAGACGATCGTTGTGTTTGAAGAATTGTATCAGAAAGATCAGAAACTGGCGGTTCATGCGGATATCGAGGATGAAGGGCAGACGATCCATTTCCCTGTGATTGGAACAACGGCAAGAGATTCTGAGACCGGTGATAAGATTGCCAATGCAGACCAGGAAGTAACGCTGATTGATGCGATTAGTTACCAGAACCTGATTCCAGGAGAAGAATATAAGGTTTCCGGCGTTTTGATGGATAAAGGGACGAAGAAAGCTGTGGAAGTGGATGGTAAGCCAGTAACGGCAGAGACTGTCTTTACAGCGAAAGAAGCATCTGGAAATGTGGAGGTTACTTTTAGATTTGATGGAAGCTCCATGGAGGGGAAGACCGTGGTAGCATTTGAATCACTGACTTATAACGGAAAAGAGCTTGCAGAACATGCGGACCTTTCCTATGAAGGACAGACGATCCGATTCCCGAAGATTGGGACAACGGCGGCAGATTCTGAGACCGGTGACCATCTGGCAAAAGCGGATGAAGAAGTAACAATTGTGGATACCGTGAAGTACGAGAACCTGCTTCCCGGAAAAGAATATAAGGTTTCTGGTACTTTGATGGATAAAGAGACAGGAAAGGAACTGCTTGTAAACGGGCAGAAAGTGACAGCAGAGACTATCTTTGTGCCGGAGAAAGCCAAAGGCTCAGTTGATGTGGTATTTACCTTTGATGGCAGCGCTTTGAGAGGGAAATCCGTAGTAGCATTTGAAACGGTGACTTATCAGGAGAAGGAAGTCGCTGTCCACGCTGAGATTGAAGATGAAGAACAGACAGTATATTTTCCGAAGATTGGAACGACAGCGGTAGATTCCGAGACGAAGAAGCACATCTCGAAAGCAGATGAAGAAGTAACGATTGTAGATACTGTGAAATATGAAAACCTGATCCCGGGGAAGGAGTACAAGGTGACGGGCATCTTGATGGATCAGGAAACGGGAGAAGAATTGCTTGTGGATACGGAGGATGAGTCAGACCAGAAACAGCCGACAGGAGAGACGGATGCGGCAGGAGGACAGAGAGTAACAGCGGAAGTGATTTTTACACCGAAGAAATCCAAAGGTTCGATTGAGGTAACATTTACTTTTGATGGAAGTGCCTTGAAAGGCAAAACTGTGACAGCATTTGAGACACTGACTTACAAGGAGAAAGAGATAGCTGTCCATGCCGAGATTGAGGACGAAGGGCAGACTGTGTACTTCCCGGAGATTGGAACAACGGCGAAAGATTCTGAAACCGGAGAGAATATTTCCAATGCAGATGCAGAAGTAACACTGGTAGATACGGTGGAATATAAGAACCTGATCCCAGGAGAGGAATATACTGTAACCGGAACCTTGATGGATCGGGCAACCGGAGAGGCGGTTGAAGTGGATGGAGAGGCAGTCACATCCGAGACAGTCTTTGTGCCGGAGGAAATGTCTGGAACAGTGGAGGTCACATTTGTATTTGATGGAAGTGCTTTGAAGGGTAAGACGGTGGTAGCCTTTGAATCTGTAACCCTGGAAGAGAGGGAGCTGGCAGTACACGCTAACCTGGAAGATGAAGGGCAGACTGTATATTTCCCGGAGATTGGAACAACTGCGTCAGATACAGAGACGGGATGCCATGTTGCAAAAGCGGATGAGAATGTAACGGTGGTTGATGTTGTGAAATACCATAACCTGGTGCCAGGGAAAGAGTATAAGGTTTCCGGTGTGCTGATGGATCAGGAGACCGGAAAAGAGCTACTTGTGAAAGATGAGAAAGTAACGGCGGAGGCTGTCTTTGTACCGGCAGAACCAGAAGGTTCTATTGAGATGGTATTTACTTTTGATGGAAGCGCTTTGAAGGGAAATGCAGTAGTGGCGTTTGAGACGGTGACTTATCAGGAGAAAGAAGTGGCAAGCCATACGGAGATTGAAGATGAGGAGCAGACCGTTCATTTTCCGGAGATTCATACAACCGCTAAAGATGGAAGTGACGGAGATAAGGAACTGCTTGTCGGGGATGCACTTACGATTGTGGATACGGTAGAATATAAGCATTTGGAAATCGGGCAGAAATACCGTGTCATAGGAACATTGATGGATAAGACAACGGGCAAGGCATTAGAGATTGACGGACAGACAGTTACCGCAGAGAGTGTTTTTCAGGCAGAAAAAGCAGACGGAACCGTAGATGTTACCTTTACGTTCAATGGTTCGGTACTGGCAGGTCATGAATTAGTTGTGTTTGAAAAGCTGTATCTGGAGAAAGAGGAAGATAAGGCAGAGCTTACTGTCCATGAAGATCTGGCAGACGAGGGGCAGACCGTGAAGATAGTAAAGCCGGAGACACCGAAGACAGGAGCGCCAAAGACTGGTGACCAAAGCAGTGTATGGATGTGGTTTGCATTGGCAGGCGTGTCTGTGATAGGTGTTTTGGCTGTGAGAATCCGTGCGGGCAGAAATAAGAGAAAAAAGGCATAAAGGAATGAGGTGTGATGAAGGATGAATAAGAAAGAAAAATTTACAGCTGCTATAGCTGTGTTCCTGGCAGGGATACTTGTAGGAGAGCGGCTTTCCAGGAAAGATTAGAACAAAATAGATGAAATTGATGGGGACGGCAGGGCGCTGTCCCTTTTTACATACTCTGATATTCTGAATAGTTCATAGTGATGGCTAAAACAATATTTAAAATTGTATTTATGAGTGGTTATTGAGCAGAATGTTGGAATTAAGAGTATGCCAGATGCATTTAGTAAAAATCAGTAGAGGAAAGAAAGGAGGATGTGATGGAGCAGGAAAAAGAAAGACGGACTGTCAATGATTATGAGATTACACAAGGCATCCGGATCGGAGAGAAAGAGGTAGTTTTCGGCATTGATGAGAAGAATGAAATGCCATATTTCTGCGGTTTTTATACGAGCAATGAACTCTTCGAGTCTTACCAGGACTGCGTGATAGGGAATGATTATGTAGAGATTGTGGATCTGTTTGCACAGCGGGTTAAGGAGCAGTGTGTAAAAGTCCGGGAAGAACAGGAAAGTGTGACAGTGCCAAGGGAAAAGATCACGAAAGAGATGTGTCTGCCCTTGAAAAGCAGTGTAGATTTATCCGGGAAAGTGGCAGTGATCAAGCCAGAGGTATTAAGACCGGAGTACCGTTCTTCAGAAAATCAGTTAGTGCTTGTAACAGGCGGCTATGGAGCTCATGGAAATGCACGGGGAAGAGCCTGTTTCTGCACGACGTTGTATAGCGGGAACAGCCATAGATGGAACCGGCAGGATATCCTGGGAGAAATTAAGCCGGAATGTATGCCGCAGTGGGCAAATGAGCGGTTGGAAGAAATCCAAAGAACAGACGAGCAAGGAAGGAAAGAGAGGCAGGAATTGGAAGAGACGAAGGAAGAAGGAAAAGGTGGGAAAACCGACAAAGAAGGAAGAAAGGAAAAGGTGAGGTAAATGGAAGTAGGCGAAATAAGAAGAAATGCGGGGTATTGTATCACGAATGCAATCCGGGTAAATAACATGGAGTATGTGTTGGGGTTCAACAGAGACGCACCGTCTCAATATGCTACCTGGCAGTGCAGGGGGAAAGACAACTATCTGTGGGGACATTATATGAACAGCGAAGTGGAAGCGGTAAAGGATTTATGCGGGCGTGTCATAGAGGAGATCCAGTATTTAGAAGAAATAGAAACGAAGCACTATGGGATAAGCAGGGAACAAAACGAGAGTATGTTTGCTATGGTGGAGTATAAAGAAGGGGCTGCAATGATCCAATTTCCAACACTGCAGATAGGCGCTGTTTTAGGAAGTATCGGGCTTCGGCTGACGTCAAAGGAAATCTATACAGGTGGGAATCCGGACATTAAAGTGCGGATGATCCATGATGGAGGGAGAGTACCGGAGGCGTTAATCCGTCTAGCAGGAGAAAAGACATCCCTCTATACGTTAAATGAGATGGCAAAGGCGATCTATCATACGGACTGGTATGTCAGCGGCAAGGTAGAGGAAAACCTGAGCAAAGATGTTTATGATTCGCCGGAGGCGCTTCTTGAGGATGCCGAGAAATATAAGGAAAAAGTAAAAGCACATGAAAAGAAAATGAAGAAGACACGCATCCGGGAGGAACGCTGATATGGAAGGGGATATGAGTATCAGACCTGCCACACCGGAAGAGTGGAAATATGCGTATACGCCGAGTTCGCAGATACAAGAGCAGACGGGATGTATCGGACATCTGCGGGGCGATTTTGGCAGTATGGGAAACTCCTTTTATACGACATGGACTGACCATATGGAAAAGTGGAAGACGGATGTATTTAAGAAAGAACTGGATCAAGTGATCAATTATCTGCGTTCGGATGAATGCGGGCTTTTGGCAGGTAAGAAAGGAATGGCTGGGTATGCGACAATATTTCCAGATTGTATGTTCTTTGGAGATTATTGTACACAGTATGGATTCCGTGTAGATACGAACAAGTATGTATTTCTGCTGCGCTGCAATCCGATGAAGGGGGACTATAACTTTTATTGTTACTGTTATGAGTCACAGCGGCTTGACCGGCATATAGAACGGGCAAAGGAAGGGATTCTATTTGTTGATGCACAGCAAAGGGAGAAATTCCGTATTCCTGATGGCGGAAAGATTGTCATAACAACGGCATGGGGAGAAAAGAGTGAAAACACCTGCTGCTATATTGACGACTGCCATTTTGGGATGGGAATAGGGATGGATGAGAAAGTATTTCATATCAATCAGTTTGCGGAGCAGATGCAGAAAAATGGTGCCACCTATGAGCCGAAGTCGGAAGAAATGCAGATACAGAAAGCGCAGGATCAGAAGCATAAGGAGAGATAGGGGAAATGGCTCAGATGAATAATAAGGCAGTCAAATCCATTGCCAAGCTGTTGGATGCCGGATTTGACTGCGAGAAGAAGATCCTTGCTATGACGATGGATGATATCCTGGCATTACCGGGCATCTCCGTAGCAGAGATCGGCATGATCAATGAGATACAGAAAGCGGTGAAGGCAAATAAAATCTACACTTTTTTGTGTGGCGGGGAGATATAAAGTGTAAGCCGTTTTATATCAGTTTATAGTTATCGGTTAAAAGCAACACGGTGACTGGTGACGATAGGGTAAGGCAGACATTTATTGAGGTACAGCATCAGCCACCGGTGGAAATAATGATATCTAATAATTAGATGTAGATAGAAGATATAAGGAGAGGAAGTGCAATAGAGTTGGCAAGATTCAATGCAATGGAAGAACACTTTACGGAGATCGAGGTGCTTGGAAAACCGGCATTATTTCATGATCTGCGGTTAGACCGTGGCAGCATTCCCAAAGGTTTATATCTGTATGAAGTCCGGTATGATGATCTGGGGCGTGGTGATCCGGTACAGATTGCAAAGGGGATTATGGTGAATCATTTAGGCAGTATCATTACCCGTGAGCCGATTAAGCTGCCGCCGGATGGATATCTGGATATAGACCCGGAAGAAGACTGGTCTTATACGGGCGGAGACTGCCGTACCGTGAAAGCATTTATGGAGAAATACCCGCTGGTCAAAAGCCATGAGAGAGAACCGGAAAGATAAGGAAACCAAAAAATAGGCAAAACAAGAAGATAGAGAAAACAAGTTAAAAAGCAGGAAAGACAGAGGTGAAGAGCAGTGGTAAAGAAGATTGACCGGATTACAGACTTATATGCAGAGGCGGTAAGAGAGGTATCTGCAAGCCCTGGGAACTGGATGTTATTCTTACGTTCTGCCTGCCGGAATTACCGACTGCCCTTTGATGAACAGCTGTTAATCTATAAACAGCGTCCGGATGCAGCGGCAGTCCTGGATATGGAAGGATGGAACCGTAAATTTGGGCGTTGGGTAAAACGGGACTCCAAGGGCATTGCCGTATTTGATAAGAGTGCAGGAGCCATGCGGTTGAAATATTATTTTGATGTTTCTGATACGAAAGAAGGGAAATACAAGCGTTTAGTCCGTCCGGTTTCTTTATGGCAGATCGGGGAACGCAGGGAAGAAGTACGGGAGACCCTGGCGAATGCATTTGGTGTTTCGGCGGGTGTAAAGAGATTGGAAGAAACGATACTGGAGACAGCGAAGAATGCTGCCGAGGATAATCTGACTGATTATATGCAGGATATCTTATCGAACCGCAAAGACAGTTATTTGGATGGATTGGACGAATACAGCGTAGAGACAGAGATCAAGACCCTTCTGGCGAACAGCATTGCTTATATGGTTATGGTCCGGTGCGGGATAGATGCGGAAATCTATCTGGAGTCAGAGGATTTCAGGAACATTGCACAGCTGAACACACCGGAACTTGTCAATTTGTTCGGCTCGGTAAACAGCGATATATCGGGCATGGTTTTGTCCGAGATCTCGGACACGCTTAGAAAGCTGCAATTGGAAGAAAGGCAGGAGAAAAAACGCACATTTGCCGGAGATTACACAGGTCAGTATAATGAAAATAAAAAAAGCAGGATTCAAGCCGATAAGGAAAAGGATAGTGACGAGAGGAGGCTTAACGATGGAAAAGACAATGGCAGCAATCGAATACAAACGGCAGGGCGATTATCTTCTGCCAAACCTGACAGTGCCAGAAGAACCGGAAATACACGTTGGGAAGTACGGAGAACTCCGGCGCAACTATCTGAAGAAAGAACATTACGGAATATTTATAAACCTGCTGACACAGGGGAAACTGAACCAACATCTGGCAGAGACGCAGAAGGCAGCACAGGAAATGATGGAGCGGTTAACAGCAGATCTGAAAGAAGCGCAGAACGTGACGGAAGAACTGAAGGAAAAAGATCAGATGTTGTGGCTTGGGATGGTAAACAACATCCGGCAGTCGGCGGAAGAGATCGTGATGAAGGAACTGGTGTACAGTTAGAAGATAATACCGAAAACAGTGAAGAGAAAACTGACAGCAGAGAAACTGACAGCAAGGAGAATGACAGACAGTTAGAGTGGTATGACAGGAGCAGTGAGGATAAAAGCATTCCTTTCTTTGGAAGGGAGGCGGATATCAAAGCACTGCTCCTGTCTGCGTCTGACCTAAAAGTATCAAGGGCAGAGGTCCGGGCGTTCTATGAAAGCCATGAAGACAGGAGTGAGCGGATAGGATATATCCAAAGTATTTTCAGTGATGATTATACGGAAATGGTACTGGCAGACGAGAGAGTTGTAGGATATAAGGTTTATCAAAATGTACTCCATATGTGGGTGGGGAGGTATGAGGACAGAAGTGAGCAATCCTTTTACGATTGGAAAGTGATTGCAGATTATTTTGAGGGGATGCGTCTGACCGGGGAGTTAAGAGACCAGGCGGAGCCACTGCCCACGGTGGGAGACCAGTTGGAGCTGCTTAATGATTTGGCAGGGGAACAAGCCCTTGATTTCTCATTTTCACAGGAGTTGATTGATACGGTACTTTCTTCAGGCAGTGTTATTCAGTATGGAAAGTACCGCATTTACTCCTATTTCCTGCAGGGGCATTCCAGGAAAGAAAAAGCTGATTTCCTAAAAAATGAATACGGAATAGGCGGACGTTCTTCTGTCTTAGCAGGAACGGGCATCGGGGAAGACCATGATTCCAAGGGGATTGTATTACACCGGGGATATGAAGACGAGGCGCCAAAAATCCTTTTAAAATGGAGTAAGGTGGCGGATCGTATTGATGAACTGATTGCGGTAAATCGGTATATGTCGGAAAAAGAATTGGCAGGCATTCCGGAATATGAGAAACATGTCCTTGCAGGTGAAATTTATATGTTTTATTCCCGCCAGCCGGAAAATGTGGTACGTCCATATACACATGGAAGTAGTTATGAGCTGGCGATTAGGGAGATCGGATTACAACTTGCAGATACTTCAAGAGTAGAAGAACTACTGCTGTCTATGTCCGAAATGCTGGATAATACCGCAGATTTTGATCAAAATTATGAATCTATGCAGAAAGCATACAGGAACCTTATGGGTTACCGGGATGGAACTTACAGCCTGTTTACACCTCTACCAGCCGAAAGAGAAACATCGGCTTTGCCTTTGCATGGCATACCTTCCATTGGAAGAGGTACAGACTCTTTACTGGCACAGACTCAAGAGCCTGCGCCGGTACAAGAATCTGTATTGACTCAAAATTCAGATTCACAAGTAGGAGCCATGGGAAATCTTTCTGCAATGCATCCGCCTTATGATATAGATATAGGAACTACTGTATGGATTGGAACAGACGCCTATGAAATCCAATTCCTTTCAGACGATACGGTTGTGCTGCAGGATCAGAGATATCCTTTGTTTACAAAAGAGATGTCCCGTGAAGAGTTCGAAGTGAAGCTAAGGGAGAATCCGGCTAATGATTATCTGAAAAGTAAAAAGATAATTCCAGAGCCGTCGATGGAAGAGAAAGAGAAACCGGATGCCGAAGAGTTAAGAAGCCAAGGAAATAGAAGGGGAACAGAAGAAGAACCTGCTATAGAAAAAACGGGAGAGCAAGAGCGTGTACCAGAGGTTGGTGGGGAAAGAAAAGGGGGCGATAAAGAAGAAGTTCCGGTGGCAGAGAAGCCGCAGGAGAGTGTAACCGAATATAAACAGGATAAAAAAACAGTAAAATCACCAGCTAAACCACAGAGAAAATTTACCGCAGCACACCGGAATTACCGGACGATGATGGAGCTTGCACCGGAAGTCCTGCGGCAGGAACAGGAATCAAAAAGGTTTGAGGCGGGAGAATCATTTATGCCGCTTACTGTGGAGCAGATCGGGGAGAACCGGATCGCTGTTTCCCATTATTTTACAGAGAATGGGGATGCCTTTGCAGATCCGGATATGGAATTTGTTGTTGACCATGAGGCTCAGACGCTGAATGCCAGGACATACCAACAAGATAAATTGAACCGGTTTGACAGGGTAGTTGTGGATGGAATCGTGAATAAGGTACTGGAGAAGGAACTAAACCTATTTGCAAGCCAATGGTTCAAGAACATCCGGGAGCAGGGATACCAGCCGGCAAAAGAAAAGTATGAGCCGACACCGGAGGATATCCCGATTGGCGTTGAGCTGATATTGGAGGAACGAAAGTTTGCCGTTGACAGTGTGGATGCGGACACCGGTAATGTGAGCTTAAAAGACATCACATTCCAGGAGGGCACTGGATTTCCCATCTTTAGGCGTGAGTCCTTACAATTTGTCTATGATCTGCTTAAAGAGCAAGAAGCACAGGTAATAGAGCAGCTGCAAGGAGAGCAGGATACCAAGCCGTCTGGCGGTTTATTATATGAACAGGAGACAGGGATCACGGCAGAGGAAGGCGGAGATTCACCAGAAAGTCTCATGCCATCCTGGATGAAACAGAGACCATCAACAGGTATGAAGTCCTTTGACCTGCATCCGGAGATCCCGCAGGCAGAGAGAAGCCAGTACCGGATCACGAATGATGAACTGGGATGCGGAGGGGAAAAGCAGAAGTTCCGGGCAAATATCAGGGCTATCCAGATGCTGAAGAAGTGTGAAGAAGAGAACCGGTACGCCACGCCGGACGAGCAGGAGATCCTGGCAGGCTATGTAGGTTGGGGCGGACTGGCGGATGCCTTTGACGAGACAAAAGAAGAATGGGGTACAGAATATCTGGAATTAAAGGTTGTCTTGACGGAAGAAGAATACAAGTCTGCAAGAGAGTCTACCCTGTCTGCATTTTATACACCGCCGGTTGTGATCCGTGCTATGTACGAGGCATTGGAGAATATGGGGCTTAAGTCCGGCAACATCCTGGAGCCAAGCTGCGGCACAGGGAATTTTGCAGGGATGAAGCCGGAAAGTCTGTCTGACTGTAGGATATACGGGGTAGAGATCGACAGCATTTCCGGCAGGATTGCGCAGCAGCTTTACCAGAAATCTACGATAGCAGTGCAGGGATTTGAGGAAGTAAACCTGCCGGACAGTTTCTTTGATGTGGTGATTGGAAATATCCCGTTTGGGAATTACAAGGTTCTGGATAAGAAATATGACAAGCTGAATTTTCTGATCCATGATTACTTTATAGCGAAATCCATTGATAAAATAAGACCAAACGGTGTACTGGCGTTGGTCACTTCAAGCGGTATTGGCGGCGGTACTATGGATAAGATGGATAACCGTGCAAGGAAATATATCGCTGAGAAATGTGATATGCTGGGAGCAATCAAGCTGCCTAATAATGCATTCCTGTATAACGCCGGGACAGATACGAATGCGGATATCCTGTTTTTCCAGAAACGGGAGAGCCTGCGTGACTTAAGTACGGACATGCCGGAATGGATTGATGCAAAGAAGTTATATGAAAATGAATTTGTGAATACAAAGGGAGAAAACAGACGGCGTATCGTATGTATCAATCCCTATTTCCAGGAACATCCGGAGATGGTTCTTGGGGAGTTGGAGATTGTGATGGGCGCTTATGGACCGAAGCTGGTCTGCAATCCATTTCCGGACAGTAATCTTGCGGAATTATTAAAGGAAGCGATCACAAAGATCCTAGCAGAGATTCCGGAATATGAGACCAGTGAAATGGTAGAAGAGGGGGACTATGGTATCCCGGCGGATCTGTCTGTAGCGAATTTCTCTTACACGGTGGCAGGAGGCAGGGTGTATTACCGGGAGAACAGCCGGATGAAGCTGGTGGATAGTTCTGTAACGGGGCTGAACCGCATCAAAGGAATGATTGCGATTCGGGATTGTGTGCGGGAGTTGATCTTCTATCAGACAGAAGGTTACTCTGACCGTGAGATAGGGGAACAGCAGAAAAAGCTAAATCAGTTATATGATTCCTTTCAGAGAAAATATGGTCTTCTGAATGCCAGGGCAAACAGCATGGTATTCTCGGATGACGGAAGTTATCCCCTGCTTTGTTCCCTGGAGGTCCTGGCAGAGGATGGAACGTTAAAACGCAAGGCAGATATGTTTACCAAGCGTACCATCAAACCGCATGAGGCAGTCACGAAGGTGGATACAGCCAGTGAGGCATTGTCGGTGTCTCTGGCTGAGAAAGCGTGTGTGGACATGGATTATATGTGTTCCCTTACCGGAAAAAGTGCGGAGGAGATCGAGCATGAGCTGAGCGGCGTCATCTTCCGGGGGCCGGAGATCAGGAAGAGTCAACGGGAATCAGTTATCCCGGACGATGAGAAACCGCAGTATGTATCCGAGGATGAGTATCTATCCGGCAATGTGAGGGAGAAGTTAAAGCAGGCAAGGATAGCGGCACAGGTATCTGACATTTATAAAAGTAACGTGGAGGCATTGGAGAAAGTACAGCCCAAAGACCTGACGGCATTGGAAATCAGTGTAAGGCTTGGTGCGACCTGGATACCGGAGACAGATGTGAGGAAGTTTATGTTTTGGCTGCTGGATACTTCAGATTATTTGAAATCCTGCATTGAAGTCCATTTTTCTAAATATACGGGGGAATGGAATATTGAGGGAAAGAGTATTGATAAGGGAAATGTAAAAGCAAACAACACCTATGGAACGCATCGTGCTAATGCCTACAAGATTATGGAAGATACCTTGAATCTTAGGGATACTCGTGTCTATGACTATGTGGAGGATGAAGAAGGAAAGAGAAAGGCAATCCTAAACAGGGATGAGACAGCCATTGCACAGGGAAAACAGGACTTGATTAAGCAGGCGTTCCAGGACTGGATCTGGAGTGATCCGGAACGCAGGCAGAGGCTGACGAAGTATTATAATGAGCATTTTAACGCAATCCGTCCACGGGAATATGACGGGAGCCATCTGAAATTTTACGGGATGAACCCGGAGATTCAATTAAGGCAGCACCAGGTCAACGGCGCTGCCCGTATTATTTATGGAGGAAATACACTGCTTGCGTATGTCGTGGGAGCAGGGAAGACGTACACCATGGTTGCGGCGGCAATGGAAAGCAGGCGGCTGGGGCTGTGCAGTAAATCTATGGTCGTAGTGCCGAACCACATCATCGAGCAGTTTGCTTCCGAGTGGTTACAGCTATATCCGGCAGCGAATCTTCTTGTGGCTACGAAGAAAGATTTTGAGACCAAGAACCGGAAGAAGTTCTGTGCCAGGATTGCCGCCAGTGATGTGGATGCGGTGATCATCGGGCATTCACAATTTGAGAAAATACCTTTAAGTGTGGAGCGTCAGCAACGTACTCTGGAAATGCAGATTGCCGAGGTGATTGATGGGATTTCCGAACTGAAGGCACGCCATGGGAGCCGGTTCTCCGTAAAACAGTTGGAACGGACGAAGAAGTCACTGGAAACCCGGCTGAAAAAACTGAATGACCAGAGCAGGAAGGATGGTGTGATATGCTTTGAAGAATTAGGGATTGACCGCCTATTTGTAGACGAAGCGGACAGTTACAAAAATCTTTACCTCTATAGTAAGATGCGCAATGTAGGAGGCATCGCACAGACAGAGGCGCAGAAGTCTTCGGATATGTTCATGAAATGCCGTTACCTGGATGAGATCACAGGCGGGCGTGGAGTTGTCTTTGCCACAGGAACCCCAGTGTCGAACAGTATGACGGAGCTGTATACCATGCAGAGATATCTGCAATATCCGGCGCTTGTAGAACGGAACCTGCAGCATTTTGACGCATGGGCATCGACCTTTGGCGAGACGGTTACAGCGATAGAACTCGCCCCGGAGGGCAGTGGATACCGGATGAAAACAAGATTTGCAAGGTTTTATAATCTGCCGGAACTGATGATGATGTTTCGGGAGGTGGCGGACATCCAGACCGCAGATATGCTGAACCTTCCTGTGCCGGAGGCGGAATACCGTGTGGTTACAGTGAAGCCAAGCGAGATACAAAAGGAAATGGTAGAAGAGCTGGGGAACCGTGCGGAGCGTATCCGGAAGGGCATGGTCTTACCTGCCGAAGACAACATGCTGCTGATTACCAATGACGGGCGGAAACTGGCGCTTGACCAGAGGCTTATGAACGAGTTGCTGCCGGATGAGGTAGGAAGCAAGGTGAATGCCTGCGTGGAAGAAGTCTACCGCTATTGGGAGCAAGGGAAGGAAAAAAAGCTGACACAATTATTGTTTAGCGATCTGTCCACGCCAAAAAACGATGGCAGTTTCAGTGTCTATAATGACGTGCGGGATAAGCTGATTGCAAAGGGAATCCCAAAAGAAGAGATTGCTTTCATTCATGAGGCAAATACGGATGTAAAGAAAAAGGAATTGTTTGCAAAGGTAAGGAATGGTTCCGTCCGTGTGCTGATGGGCAGCACATTCAAGATGGGAGCCGGGACTAATGTACAAAATTTAATCATTGCATCCCATGACCTCGACTGCCCCTGGCGCCCACGAGATTTAGAACAAAGAGCCGGCAGAACGGTTCGGCAGGGGAACCAGAACAAGAAAGTGGATATCGTGAGGTATGTGACGGAAGGAACCTTTGATGCATATATGTTCCAGATGATTGAAAGCAAACAGAAATTTATCAGCCAGATTATGACATCTAAAAGCCCGGCACGTTCGGTTGAAGATGTGGATGAAGCGGTATTATCTTATGCGGAGATCAAAGCGCTTGCGGTGGGAAATCCATATGTGAAAGAGAAGATGGACTTAGATATCCAGGTGTCAAAGTTACAGCTGTTAAAGCAGAGTTTCTTAAGCCAGCGGTATGAGATGGAGGACAAGGTACTCCGGCATTACCCAATGGAGATTAAAGAACTGGAAGGAAAGATAACGGCATATCAGAAAGATATGGAACTGGTGAGAACGCACACGCCATCCGACAGGGAAGTTTTCCCACCTATGATGATACAGAACACAATCTATAGTGACAAACAAAGTGCAGGAAAAGCAATCATTGAAGTCTGTAAAGCGATGACCTCTCCCGATCCGGTCATGATCGGTTCTTACCGGGGGCTTGCTATAGATCTGAATTACAATACTTTCAGTAAAGAATTTGTTATTACATTGAAAGGGAGCATGTATCATTCCGTGGCGTTGGGAACCGATATCCATGGAAATATCACCCGCTTGGACAATAAGATCGCACAGTTTGGAGATAACCTGGAAAGGTGTTGTGAGAAGCTGGAGCATACAAAAGCACAGCTTGATATTGCTAAGGCAGAGATGGCGAAAGAATTTCCCAGGGAAAAGGAACTGGCAGAAAAGACAGCACGCCTGGGAGAACTGAACGCCTTGCTTGACCTGGATAAGAAGGAGAAGATTGTTATGGATTGCGAAGCGGAGGAAATAGAATCAGAGCCGGAGAAGAATAGCAGAGACAGGGAACGTTAATGCCGATCCTGCATGCTTACGGTGTCAGGACAGGAGACTGATGCCGTAGTACATAGCCGACAAGAAGCAATAAGTCAGATTGCAGTCAAATCGCACATTGGAAACACGCCGGATTCTTTGGTAATGTGGTAAGAAAATATAAGAAGGAAAGGATGAAGACATGAGATCATTATTCAATGGAGAAAAAGCAAATGTGCCGGGATGGCTGATTGCCCTGTACCAGAAAGTAAATGCAGACAGTATCACGCAGGTGCAGGAAGAGAGCGAAGAGTATCAGAAGCTGCTTGCGGAAAGCGGAAATCTATAGTCCCGTTATCCGGTGCTGAGGCATTTGCTTGAGGAATTTGGACCGGTTAAACTGCGGAAGGATGAACATTGGGCATTTCACCAGTATATGAAATTAAAAAGAAAGATGGAGCAGTTGGAAAGGCTGAGGCTTTATCAAACTGGGTATGTACACTGTTATGAAAGTATGAAGAAGATAGGAGCGTTGCAGGAAAATGAAGATGAAGGACTTTACAACTTATGATTTGCCTTTGTGGCTGAATGCGGCGGTAGAAGAATTGGAACGTAGGTGTATAGCGGAATTAAAAGAAGAGAATCTTTTCTATAAGGAAGTGCTGGAAGAAACCAGCAAACTCTTAAACCAGCACAGATTTATTTCTACACTGGCTGATAAAGACCCGATTACAGAACCAATGAATCTTTCATTGGAGGAGACAAAAGCCTTGTCAAGATTTTTGGCATTAGAAGGAGACCGGCGGGATATGGAGAATATCCAGTCTTATCTGCTCGGTTGCCGCCATGCATTAGAGATTCTGTTGTTACTGAAAATGATATAGGGAGAGGGTGGAGGATTGAAAGAGACTGACAGATTCTGTGATTTAGTCAAATATATGGAGGATTATTTCCCGGAAGTGGAGGGCATGATCCTGGAGGATTTAGGAGAACAGGACAGTGGTTACCAGGCTGTCTGTGAACAACTCTGTAGTATGATTCGGAAATATCCGTTTATTACGGCGATCATAGAAGGGAGCGGGGATATCGTTCTCTCAGCAGAAGAACATCAGATATTGAAGGAATTTTTTAAGACAGATATAGAAAAAGAAGAGATAGAAAGAAAACAGCTTTATTTCCAGGGGCATGTGGACGGATATGCTTATCTGAAGAAAATAAAGGCGGTACGTTAGTCTGAAGAATGGCAAATCGAAGAGCGGATGAAGCGGGGATAAACAGATAAAGAGCAGCGCTGTAAAATGCTGCGTCAGTAAGGAGAAATTCTGGTATAATGGAAAACAAGCAGATGTTTAAAAGAAAGGTTCGTGATATGAATGGGACTCACAGAGACAAGCAGATTTTTAAGCCTGATACTCCGGCATAAACCGGAAGTGATCGGCATTTCCCTGGATGAGCATGGTTGGGCAGAGGTAGAGGAAGTTGTCGCAGGAATCCGTAAAACCAGAAAATTTGACAGGGAAATGTTGGAGGAAATTGTTAAGACAGACCAGAAACAGAGATATTCTTTTAATGAAGACCAGACTCTGATCCGGGCAAACCAGGGACATTCCATACCTGTGGATGTGGAGTTGGAAGTTATAGAACCGCCGGAGATTCTGTGGCATGGAACCGGAGAGAAATATGTAAGTTCCATAGAAAAGATAGGATTGATACCGAAAAGCAGGCTGTATGTACATATTTCCGGGGATAGGGAAACGGCATACAAGGTAGGGCAGAGACACGGCAGACCAGTGGTATATAGAGTGTTGGCGGGAAAGATGTCAGCAGACGGTTATACTTTTTACCGTTCAAAGAATGGCGTGTGGCTGACGAAAAAGGTGCCGGTTTCGTATCTGGAAAGGGAATAACAACTATAGATCAGGCAGATGAAAGGAGAAAAATGCATGTGAAAGAGATAAAAGTAGACCGTCAGAGTATCTGTATGGCTGACGATGTCTCGGCTCCGAATGGCGATGTGATAGAGGTATCCGAACAGGACAGACTGGAAGATGTGATGAAAAAAGTTGCGAATTATCTGCCGAAAATAAGGTATGTAGTATGGGCGGTTGACTCTGGAAAAGAGGCGATTGCCTATATTATAGTGGGGAAAAATCCAGGGGATCTTGGTGGCGGCAGATTCCGAAGGCAGGTATATGAGGGAGAGCAGTACCAGTATGAACTCTGCCGGAAGAACCAGCTATTTCTGGAAATGAAGATTAAGGCGCTGCATTGCAGTCATTTTCGTTCAGAAAAGGAAGGCGTGACATCGCTTGAAAAGGCGAAATGTTGTATGAAAGAACGGTTTCTGGAAAGATTGAAGACAGACGGAGGCAGTCTGTGTATTTGGGGAGAATGGTTCGGGAGACCGCAGGAGCATTTTCATGTCGTAGAGAGTGTACGATGGGGAAGGGATGAAATCCGAATATATTTTGAAGAAGGAGAATCGTTGTTTATACAGAAGCCGACAAAGATTATCAATGAGGAAAAGCGGTTGGTGATTGGGGATGCGGAGAGTGTATTGTGGGTTTGGTATGCTTATGGTAGAGAACATATCTATGAGAATTTGTATGTCAGGCAGTATACAAAGAATACAGATGGAATGGTTAGACGGGCAGAAGGGAAACGAAGTGATGTAAGAATAGGAGAAGGGAGTTTGTTTTATCCGATGGAAGAAGAGGCTGTATGGTTGGGACTAAATTAAAATTACTTGTAGATACAGTAATATTTTGTTATAGTAGAAGACAAGTAGAGCAGTTATCGATAAAACAGTTATAGATTAGTAATTATAAGAAAGTGACAATGAAATTGTAGGATGGAGGTTTAATGGATGTGGAGATATTAATTATTTTAAAGGATAATTTTTTTAAGTTTGATTGGATAATTATTGTTGTGGCTATAATTAATTCTTTTTTGTATAGAAAAGTTCGATCAAATACTAATAAAATATACGATCATTTTAATCCATCAGATAAATTGTCGAAACTTCCAAAAGAAGCAATAGAAAAACTAAAGAAAAACACAAGAACTGAGAAAATATTATCGGCAAATGAATTAATGATTTTAAGAGAGAAGATGAACAAAACATATGCATTATATTCAAATTTTACGACTATATTTCCTTTATTAGGTATGCTGGGTACGGTATGGGCTTTGATTCCTATGGTTAACACTATTGGTACAACAGATACGTCAAATTTCTTTTCAGCTTTGACATCGACATTATGGGGAATTATTGTAGCCATACTATTTAAGGTATTAGATTCAACTGTTTCATACAAAATTGAGGATAATGAAAAACGCATAGAGTTTTTATTGTCTAATAGGTGATAGAGGAAAAAGATTCATATGAAAAAAAGGGACTTGGTTCTTGATTTTACTTCTTTGCTTGATGTAATTATGATTATACTTTTTATTGTGATGAGTACTATGGGGCAAGCTTCTTCTGATGTCCAAAAAGAGGCACAAGCTCAAGTGGAAGATAATGCTGAAATGCAACAAAAATTGAAAGATTCCCAGCATGATTTGATGGATCTGCAAAATGAGTATGCTGAGATGGTTGCAAATAATGGAGAATTGCAAAAGCAATTGGAGGATTTGTTAGAGGAAAGAGAACTGTATAAAATGGATGTTGATGAGATGTTATTGTATGAAGAGTTGATGAAAAAATCCAAAAAGATAACTCTGATATGCAAACCCTATATCAATCCTAATAAGTCAGATAGCAATGAAGTTGAGGTTACAGTATATTCTGGAGATAATGGAGAAGAGCAAGAAGCTCTTGATGTTGTGACATTTACGCATAATTTCAATTTATCAAGAGAAGAAAGAAGTGAAAAAAATGCGCAGATGCGAGAAAATATGTATAGATCTTTAGAAAATATTATTGGAGATAAAGATTTAGAGCGTGTTTTTATTACAATAGAATATACTTATGGAGATAAAGGTTTTTCAAAAATAGATTTAGATAACATTATGGGAGCCGTTGAAGATATAGAAAGAAATTATTCGATAACATGTTACATAGATAAAATTAAGCAATAAATATATAAGAAAGAATTTATTCCCTATAGTGGGTTAATACCTCGATGTTTGCATCGTTCTGAAAAAGAAGTTAGGATGGGATACCTCGTATACTTACATCGGGGTGGTTCATTTAGAAAAGACACAAAGGAGAGGAAAAATGGGTAAAGTTACTGGCGGTATAATAGTTGCTATATTAATAGCAGTTTTGCTGGTTCGTTGTGGTATACTAGGTTTTGGGGGAAGTGGTGATTCAAAAAGTGGATCGTCTGAAGAGCAAAGTGAAATAATAGAGGAAACTGAGGAAATAACGATTACTATAGTTGTAACCCAAGATGAGTATTTTATTGATGAACAAAAAGTTACACTTACACAGATCAAGGAAAGGGTAACAGATGAATCAGCAGAAATAAAAGTTATTTTAGAAGATAACTATGCTTCTGCAAAGGCGTGGGATGACATAAAAGCATATCTTGCAGAATGGGAGATAGTTCCGATAGAACAATGACCTAAATATCCAGATAATTATGAAAAGATAAATAACCCACGATAAATAGTGGGATGATGATGGAATGAAAAAGGTAGTTCAGATTTGGAATAGGAGGAATTAAATTAATTAGTTAGAGAAGGAATATTTGATCACATGGTTGGCCTGGAGTCATATTTTTCATATGCTGGACCGATGTGTGTATTTGATTAGGCAAGGAGTCAGAGAAAAAGCGTGTTGGGAAGAGGCATTGAAGATAAAGATAGGATGAGTAAAATGTTGGAACTTTATTTCAAATAATGCTATGGAGGAAAGAATATGTTAGAATTTCGATATGATACGCAATTATTGATTGAAGGGGAAAATCTTGATGAGGAGGTTATCGGTGATTATTTTACGGAACATTTCGAAGGAGATTGTCTATTGGCGGTTGGAGATGAGGAGCTGATTAAGATTCATTTTCATACGAATGAGCCATGGAAAGTGTTAGAATATTGTGCTTCATTAGGAGAAATCTATGATATCGTTATAGAGGATATGGAGAGACAGGCGAGAGGATTAAAGGGATAAAAATTAGCTTATATATAAAGTGACATTACATAACCGATTGATTTTCAAAAAGATTTTAGAAGATTAATCGGTTATTTTTATGCTCGGATATGATGAAATCATTTATAAATATCCGATTCATGGGCAAGAAAGGAGGTGAGAAGGATGCCATATATTGCACCGGAAGTGGTACAAGAGGTAAAGAGAATGGATCTGCTGACGTATCTTAGGAGTTATGAACCCTATGAACTGGTACACTTTTCCGGAAACACGTACACCACAAAAACACACGACAGCTTAAAGATTTCCAATGGCAAATGGATGTGGTGGAGCCACGGGATCGGGGGCAGGTCGGCGCTTGATTATCTGATCAAAGTAAAAGAGATTCCCTTTATGCAGGCGGTGGAGTTGATCGCAGGACAGGCGGCAATTCAGCCGCCTGTTTCTTTACCAGCCGAAAAAGCAACAGAGAAAAAACTGCTTTTGCCCAGGGCAAACCAGTCTGCTGCACAAGTAATATCATATCTGCAGAGGCGGGGAATTGACAGGGATATCATAGATTTCTGCATACAGACCGGGCGGATCTATGAAAGCGAATCCTATCATAATGCGGTGTTTGTCGGGAGAGACCAGGAAGAAAAACCAAGATATGCTGCCTTGCGGGGAATCGGGACAGACTTTATCGGGGATGCAAACGGAAGTGATAAAAACTATTCATTTATCATTCCGGCGGAGGGAAACAGCAAGGAAGTTCATTTGTTTGAGTCTGCAATAGACCTCTTGTCTTATGCTACTTTGTTAAAAATGGACGGGCAGGACTGGCGGGAGAATCACTTATTATCTCTTGCCGGAGTATACCAGCCAGCGAAAGAAATGGAGAAGAGTAAGATTCCGGCGGCGCTGGCACGATTCTTAAAAGAGCATCCGCAGGTACAGACAATTGTGTTGCATCTGGATAATGACCGCACAGGAAGACTGGCAGCACAGGCAATACAGACGGTTCTTCCTAAGCGGTATCAGACAGCAGACAGACCGCCGATCCAGGGAAAAGATTACAATGATTGCCTGTGCATCCGTTTAGGAATCGGGCTGACACGAAGAGAAAAGAAAGAAAAACAGAGAAGATGGGAGCGGTAAAAATGTATGAGAAACAGCAGCGAAAGTGATGCAGTTATCAAGAAAGGAGAGGGGGAATTGGTATGAACCAGTATGATATGACACTGATTGCCATAGCCGAAAAGCAAGTCAAAATCCAGGCGGTAAGCGTCGAGGATACAGCTAAAGTGGTGGAAGATCTTTACAACAAAACAGATATTTTGGACTTTAGAAATGGTGATGTGACAGACATTTCTGTTGTTGGAATCGAGCATGATCAGGAGCAAAACGGGCGGATTCAGGTAGAGTGCCGATGCAAAAATTGTGGGCAGATCATGCAGAAAGAACGTGGACATTGCGGTGAAATGCCATGCGAAGAATGCCATTGGTGCTGTCCAGATTGCGGCGGATGTATGCATCCGATGGGTAAAAAATTACCATAGTATCTGCTGTAATTAAGAGAAAAATAGTAGGAGAGGAGAAGATTGATGAAGTGAAAATGTATACTGTCCGGCATGTTTTGTGAAAGAAAACGGAGCGATAGCAGCATCTTTTTGGGCAGGTAATTATCTTGAAAAGATGATTTCAGCGGACATGCAGAAGAAGAAAACAGCCAGTGATAGATTCGGCGGGGATAGGAAGATGCGGCAGGATGCCAGGGTACGTGGGGCGATACACAATACCAGCAAGCAACGCCTTTGGATTGCCACACCTATTCAGGGATGGCAGTCCAAGGCAGCTTGTTAGGGAGGTCTCCGCTGCCGCTCCGGTCCGCGCTGAACAGACATCCACCGGATGTCTAGCGCCCCTAATACCCCCTTATATATCAAAAAAGAATGGAGGATGAAGATGTTAAAATTTATATTAGGAACCTGGGTAGGCGGATTTTTTGGAGTTACAGCGATGTGTTTGTTTCAGGTCAACCGTAGGGATGATTGGAAGGATCAGTAGGCAGGCAGTCTAAGAAAGTCCAGATGATATGCTGCAAAGAAACGGTACAGTTTGGTGAAGGAGAATGAATCGGATGGAAGGGAATAGGAGAATCATAAAAATCGAGATTACAGAAGGAAATGCAAAGAAAGGAAAAGCAAGGCTGACCAGATATTTTGAAAAAATTGAGAAAGTAAAAAAGAGAGGAGGAAGAAAATAATGCTTGCAGAGAAAATGTTTGCCGAGGGTGTTGTAAAGCAGATTAAGGATTACCTGCCGCCAGAGTATCAGGAAATGGATTACCGGGTTACAGAAAGGCTGAAGAATAATGATACCTGCCGGGTGGGAGTCAGTATCAGTTCACCTGATGAAGAGACAGAACGTGTCATCTATGTGGAACCGTTCTATGAGGCAATCAAAGATGGGGAGTCGTTAGAAGGAGTAATGGAAAAGATTGCCGGACAGATCAAAGGAAGCGATGAGATCAACAGCCAGATACAGGGAATGTGCATCAAAGATTTCCAACAGGCGAAATCCCGTCTGTCGGTTACACTGATTAATACAAATGCAAACAGGCGGACATTATCCCATATGCCGCATAAGGAGATTGAAGACCTGTCCATGATCTGCCAGATTTCAGGTCCGGTGGCAGATGGAATGGGAATGCTGAGTGTGACGGACGATATACAGAAAATGTGGAAGGTCAGCAAAGAGACATTGTTCGATACGGCATTGGCAAATGTACGGGAGTCAGATTCTTATGTTATGCATGAGCTTTCTTCTATAGTGAATGAGACCATAATGGGTAGTATGTTTACTGCTGAAAATATATTGAATGTTCCGGAAGAGGCGGTCTTAAATTCGAAAGAACCTATGTATGTATTGACCAATACGGACCGAATCCGGGGGGCTTCAGTACTCTTGTGCCCAAAGGTGATGGATAAGGTCAGCCGGATGTTTCCGGAGGGATTCTACCTTCTCCCATCATCCATCCATGAGATTCTGGTTTTGCCCAAAGATGCAATGCATGGCTATGACGCGGCAAGCCTTGGTTCCCTGGTGCGTGAGGCGAACGAGACGCAGGTGGACAGAGAGGAGGTACTGTCTGACCGGATCTATGAGTACGACAAGAGCTGTGGAGCAATCCGGCAGGTTCCGGAGTCTATAGACAGGAGAAGGGAGATGGAGCGGTGAGAAAGAGGAATGTGGCAGTCTTATTCCGACTGGACCGGAAAGAGGCAGAGAGCCTGGATAAGAAAGTAAAGAAAAGCGGATTAAGCCGAGAGGCATATCTAAGGCAGCTGATCCAGGGAGTTGTGCCAAGGGATGCGCCGCTGCCGGATTATTATGCTATGATGCGGGAACTGCACAAGATAGGAAATAACTTAAATCAGATCGCACAGAAAGCACACGTGTTGCATGTAGTAGATGTGCAGAGATATGATAAAGAAGTGCGGAAGTTTGAGGAGACGGTGAGGCGGATCACAGAAGCAGTCATATTGCCGGAGAAGATAGAATCCGGAAACCGGGGAGACCAGTGAGGTGGCAGTGACTTCAATCTGGAGTGTGAAAGGATGGCTTGGAAAAGTTGTGGTTTATGTAGAGAATCTGGAGAAAACAGGAAACCCGGAGTTTGCAAAAGAGTCGGGAGATATCGGTGGTGAAGAATTGCAGGGTTTATCCGATGTCATTGCCTATGCAGTCAATGAAGTGAAAACAAGGAAGGATGATATTGCAGATGAAAATGAAAAGATCATGCAGCAGTATGTATCAGGAGTCAACTGTTCTCCGGTTACGGCACGTTCGGAAATGACAGCGATAAAGAAGAGATACGGAAAAGAAGGGGGAATCATAGCGTTCCATGGATACCAGTCTTTTGCACCGGGCGAATGTACTCCGGCGATGGCACATGAGATCGGAGTAAAATTGGCGGAGGAACTGTGGGGAGAGCGGTTTCAGGTATTGGTAGCGACACATCTGGATAAGGCGCATCATCTGCATAATCATTTTGTAGTCAACTCGGTTTCTTTTAAAGACGGGTTACGGTATCACCGCACCAATCAGGATTACCGGGATATGCGGAAGGCATCGGACCGGTTGTGTAAGGAGTATGGCTTGTCTGTCATAGAAAGCGAAAAAGCAGGAAGGGCAAAACAGTATGGGGAGTGGCGTGCCGAACAGGAAGGGAAGCCGACTTACCGGGGGATGGTCAGGTCAGACGTGGAAGAAGCGATTACAAAGGCGAGAACGGAGAAACAATTCTTTCAATATCTGAAGGAGAAAGGTTATTCGTTCAAGATTGGAAAAGATATCACGGTATGCCCGGCAGGAAGAGAACGGGGATTGAAATTGGCAAGGAATTTTGGTGGGGAGTATACCATAGATGCAATCCGAATGAGGATTCTTACACAGGATAAGGAAGACAGTGTGAATATGGTTAATCCAGAATTAATGGATGCCCATAGTGTTTTTGAAAACTCAGCGGTCCGGAGTAAAAAGACAGCTCCGATTGTCCGTGGCACGGTGTCTGAGAGTACTGCATCGGGCTTCAAAAATAAGACCAAGATAACTTATATCTTGAGGTTGCACGGTAATTTTCTGCATACCCGGAAAATCGGCGGGTTTCGGGGACTTTATGTGCGTTACTGTTATCTATTGGGAATCTTGCCAAAGAACAGACCGTCCATTAGTACAAAGCAGCTGCATTTCTTATTACGGGAAGATTTAGCAAAATTAAATACGATTTCAAAAGAAACAAGGCTGCTCTGCCATTATCGGATTGATACCGCAGAGCAGCTTTTCTCGTTCAAAGAAGAGCGGCAGGTACAGATGGAGGCATTAGCAGAAACAAGAAAGCGTCTGCGGTATCAGAGCCGTAGCATTAAGGCAGAAGTGAAACTGATGGAAGTGAAAGCGGAAATTTCCAGGTTATCGGAACAGATCGGGAAACTGCGAAAGGAGGTGATACTCTGCGACGGAATTGCCGCACGTTCCGGAGTGATCCGGGAGAAGATGGAAACCTTGCGGCAGGAAAATAAGAAGGAGAAGGAGGAGAAGAACCATGAACACATCAGGCGAAGCCGCTGACCAGGTGGTGCGGATGTCGCTGGAAGTAGGCGAGGCTGCCCTGAAGATCTCCGGTACGGGGGCACAGCAGCTGGCAGTGATCTTGTATGCGATCCTGAAGGAGCAGAAGAAAACCAAGGGCAGGGCAAGGTTAGAGACGCTAGTTCGTTCCGGGAAACCGTTGACTGTTTTTTCTGTAAAAGAAAGTGACATGAAACAGTTTGTGCAGGAGGCAAAGAGATACGGGATTCTGTATTGCGCTGTTCGTGATCCGAGAGGGAGCCGTGACGGTATGGTAGATATTATGGTGAAGGAAGAAGACGCACCACGTATCAATCGGATTGTAGAGCGGTTCCAGTTTGCATCGGTTACGGAGGCAGCACAGATCAAGACGGAGATCCAGAGATCAAAGGAAGAGAAAGCAAAGAATCATAAGGCAGACAAAACGAAGAAACCGAAAGGGGAGAAGACAAAGCCCCAAAAGGAGAAGTCGAAAGGAGAAAAGGTACAGGGAGTGCCAGAAATAGCTGATTCACCGGAAGAAGTGCAGAAGAGCCAGCCAGATGATTCCAGAGAAGAGCAACTGTTAGATGAACTGCTTGGGACGCCTTCAAAAAAAGAGGAGACAAAACAGAAAAACCCCTCTTTGGCAAAGACAGTGAAATCCCATCCGTCCGAGCCTATATCCGGGAAGCAAGGGAAATCCGCAGAGGGTACTTCTAAGCCGTATCATCCGGAACCGCCCAGGAAACCATCCGTGCGGAAGGAATTAAGGGAGATCCAGCAGGCAAGGAAGAAAGAAACGGAGACTCCGAAGCAGGCGCGAGATTACAGAAATCATAAATCCAGGAACCAGAAGCCGCTGCAGCACAGACAGCCACAAGTGAAAAGAAAGCCAGGAAAAGGAAGGGAGAGATAGCATGGATACAAATTTTGATTCTTTATTGAATGTATCGGCAGTACCGCAGAATGACCGGACGGCGGCATTTATTGCGGAGAGCAGGGAGAACCGAAGCCGGTGTTATGAGATGTCGGAACAGATGACGTCAGCCGTGGCTTCGGACGGTCAGGCATTTCAACAGTATCTGGATATCCAGAGCCATTTTGACCGCTATACTGCGAATAATGTCCTGCTGATCATGGCGCAGAGACCGGATGCGCAGAAGATTGGAGATTATGGCTATTGGAGGGATCAGGGAGCGTATGTGAAACGGCAGGAGCGGAAGAATCCGATCCTGATTATGGAGCCGGGGAAAGAGTATGAGCGTGAGGACGGAAGTGTCGGTACGTATTATAATGCCAAGAAACTGTATGATATTTCACAGACGAATATGGGCGATAAGATACAGCCAAGAGTCGGACAGGAACAAGAGAGACAGGAGCAAACTGGACGGGAACAGAATGGACAGAATCGGGAGCATCCGGAGCAGGAAAATCAGGCAATGAAAGAACGCCAGCTGATCCGGGCGCTGGTCAGCTGTCCCCCGGCAGCGATCGTCACGGCAGAGGATGACCAGATACCGGAAGATAAGGGAGCATTGTTTGATCCAGAGGATAGATGTATCTATGTGAGAAAAGGCATGGATGCGCAGGAGATCTTCCGAAGCCTGGCACCGGAACTTGCCCTTGCAGGATTTGCGGATGGTAACAAGAATTATGACCGGAACGAAGATGCTTTCCATGCTTACTGTGCCTCTTATATGCTTTGTAAAAAATATGGCGTGGATACCAGGGATTTTGATTTCGGTGGTGCACCGGAGATGTTCGAGGGAATGGAATTGCAGGAAGTAAGGGGGGAACTGTCCAGAATGCGTGAGGCGGCAAATAACATTTCTTCCAGAATGGCAAAGGTACTGGATCAAAACCGGAATGTAAACCAGAGGGCACAGCAGAACTGTGAAGAAAGGGCATAATTGCGACAGAGGGAAAGAAGTATAGATGTAACAGAAGCGTAGAGAGAATCCAGATAGACCAGAAGTAGGAAGAGAGGTGACAGCATTGGATGATGAAAAAGTAACTCTGGAACTGGACCGATATGAATATGGTGTGGTATTCCATTCGTTAAATGAAAAGCGGAATGCCATGCTGCGGGAGAACCGGGCAACGGATGCGGTGGATGATGTGCTGTTAAAGGTAATCCGTCTGAAAGAAGTAGCACTGGGAGACGAAGAGCCAGGCAGGGAAGGAAAACGGGGAAACCGGGGAAAGAGAGAAAAGAGAGGATGGAGATGCCATGAGACAAGATAACAGGCAGGGAGTCGGAGCAGCTGCATTATGCGGTGTGCTTCCGGTTGTCTGGCTTGCCCTTCTGACAGCGCCCTATCTTGCAGGAGGACTGCCGGGAGTGATAGAGGGATTCCCGAAAGCAATGGATCAGCCATTCCGGATCAGGATATGCGGGGACAGTGTGAAAACTGTCCTCATTTTTCTGTTGACGTACGGGCTTGGAATCGGCATCTATCTTTCTACACGAAGGAATTACCGGAAAGGGGAGGAACATGGTTCGGCAGTGTGGGGAAATGCACAGGCAGTGAATAAGAAGTACAGTGCGAAAGAGTTTGCAGATAACAAGATTATGACGCAGAATGTCCGGATCAGTTATGATATGCGGAAACACCGGAGAAATGTATTGACGCTGATTGTAGGCGGTGCAGGTTCCGGCAAGACCAGGTTCTATGCGAAACCGAACCTGATGCAGGCGAACACATCCTTTGTAGTGCTTGATCCGAAAGGAGAGAATCTTCGGGATACCGGGCATCTTTTGGAAGAAAAAGGATATGAGGTACGGGTGTTGGATCTGATCAATATGGAGAAGAGCCATTGTTATAATCCTTTTGTTTATCTGAAGGACGATAATGATGTGCAGAGACTGGTCACGAATTTATTTAAGGCAACCACGCCGAAGGGGAGCCAGTCCAATGATCCGTTTTGGGACACAGCTGCCTCGATGTTGTTGCTGGCATTGATTTTCTATCTGAAATACGAAGCGCCGGAAGACGAGCAGAATTTCCCCATGGTCATGGAGATGTTACGGGCAGGGGATGTAAGAGAGGACAATGAAGAATACCAGTCTCCATTGGACGAATTATTTGAACGCCTGGAAATGCGGGAGCCGGAGCATATCGCTGTGAAATATTATAAGAACTACCACTCTGGGAGTGGAAAGACATTAAAGTCGATCCAGATTACACTGGCGGCAAGGCTGGAGAAATTCAACTTGTCCAGTCTTGTGGCGCTGACGGCAACTGATGAGCTGGATCTGCCGTCGTTAGGAGAAAAGAAAATAGCATTGTTTGCGTTGATACCGGATAATGACACCAGTTATAACTTCCTGGTCAGCATCCTTTATACACAGTTGTTCCAACAGTTATTTTATCTTGCCGACCACAAATATGGCGGAAGGCTTCCGGTCCATGTGCATTTTTTAATGGATGAGTTTGCGGTGCGCTCGTAAATGCGGAACTCATTTGTTCCGTGGGGCTTGTTTGTAATCTATCTTTAGCCAGATAGTAGGTTCAATGTGAGGGCTTTACTAAAGCCTAATTCCTATCATCAACCGACTTATCCGGAGGGGAAACCCAATGGGGAGTATAGCATGTCGGCAACGGTGCTATTCAGCCAGTTATCAGGCTGTGAACGGGCATCAAGATGAAATGTCATGTATGAGGTTAAACAGCTACACTGCTTAAATGACAGCCAGAGGGGCTTTATCGTCAGCACTGACGGAAGATAGCTATTATACGTCAGGCAGTGCCGGGTGTACGCAGAGTTGTGCGAACTGCGTTTACACATCACATTCCGCACTGACCAGCCGCAATAAGCGGAAAACGGCGAACGTCATAGCCGACAACATGACATGCTTGTGCAAACAGGTCTAAACGAGGATAGCCTAAACAGGAACGCTTATCATTTTAAGCTATGGCATACAGTGTCTGAATATCCTGCATGGCTACGGAGTCTCCATAGTAGTCCGAGGCGGTAACACCGTTCACATGGCGAAGGGAGACAGCTATACGACTGAAATAATTTAGGAAAGGTGTGTGAGACACTATGAGAAGTCCAAAGATTATTTTGGAGAATCTACAGAAACACTCGAAAGAGGAAAACTACAAGTACGAGAGACTGTACAGGAATCTTTATAATGAGGATTTCTATTTGCAGGCTCTCCAAAACATCTACGCCAACAAGGGCGCAATGACACCCGGCATAGATGGGCTGACACTCGACGGTTACGGTAAAGAAAGAGTGGAGCGGATTATCCATGCGATGAAAGACCACAGCTATCAGCCGAACCCGGTACGCAGACAGTATATCAAAAAGAAAAATGGGAAAATGAGACCGCTTGGCATATCATCGTCAGACGATAAACTGGTGGAGGAAGTCATTAAGATGATTCTTGAAAGTATTTATGACCCGACATTCTCCAACTACTCCCACGGTTTCAGACCCGGCAGGAGCTGCCACACGGCGCTCTTACAGTTACAGCAGAATTTCACTGGTGTGAAATGGTTTGTGGAGGGCGATATAAAGGCGTACTTTGATACGATAGACCACCACAACCTTATAAATATCCTGCGCAGGCGGATTAAAGACGAAGCCTTTATAGAGCTGATTTGGAAATTCCTTAATGCAGGGTATATGGAGAACTGGGAGTACAATGCCACTTTCAGCGGCATAGCACAAGGCTCAGGTATCAGTCCAATCCTTGCAAACATCTATCTGAACGAGTTTGACCGATTCATGGAGGACTACAAAAAGGAGTTTGATAAAGGAACGGGCAGAAAGCGAAATAACGAATACACCAGAAAGCAGTCGCACCGCCAAAGGTGCAAAGCTAAAATCCGAAAAGAATGGGACAGCTACTCTGATTCAGAAAAGCAGGAGGCAGTACGCCGATTGTCAGAGTTAAAGAGGGAGTTCCAGAAAATCCCTATGGGAGACCCAATGGACACAGGCTATAAGCGGATACAGTATGTACGTTACGCTGATGATTTTCTTATCGGAGTAATCGGAAGTAAAGAGGACGCTGAAAAGATAAAGTCGGATATTGGGAGATTCTTTGAGGAAACGCTGAAACTGGAATTGTCTGTGGAAAAGACGCTCATCACGAACAGCGATGACAAAGCGAGGTTTCTCGGCTACGACGTTACGATATGTAATGACAATGCGCTGAAAAAAGCCAAAGGAAAAGGAACAGTCAAAGCCTACACCGGCAAAATCAAGCTGTACCTGCCAAAAGAAAAATGGGTGGGGAAACTGTTGGGCTATGGTGTGCTGAAAATCGTGTCAAGGGCGGGAGAAAAAGAAGTCTGGAAGCCTCTACAGCGGAACGACTATATTTTTCTGCCAGTACACGAAATGGTGCGGAAATATAATGCGCAGATTAGGGGGATATACAATTACTACCGCCTTGCGAGCAATGTCTCCGTACTAAACAAGTTCCATTACGTCATGGAATACAGCCTGTATAAGACTGTTGCGGCAAAATACCGCATCACAATGACGAAAGCAAAGCTCAAATATACCAAAAACAAAGAGTTTAAAGTGCCGTACAAAACACAGAAGGGTACAAAGTATGCAGTGCTTTACAATGAAGGATTCCGTAGGGTGAAATATGCCCTTGGAAGTTATGCAGACATCATACCCGAATACGAGCAGATGAATAAGCCCAAAGAGCTGTTTTTCAGATATAAGGCGAATGTCTGCGAAATGTGCGGCGCATATGTGCCAGCAGTTAAAGTGTATCAGGTAAAGAATATGAGCGACCTTGATGTTAATACAGAATGGGGAGCGATTATGAACAGGAAGAAAAGAAAAACGCTTGTAGTGTGTGGAGACTGCTACGACAGAATCCATAAATAACTGTAGAGGATGTATAGGGGGGAGCCGTATACATCGAGAGGTGTACGTGCGGTTCCGGGGCGAGGGTTCGGAAACCTGCTGTTGCAAGACAGTAAGGCGTCGGATTCTTAGCCTACAATGTGAGCCTGCCGGATGATTTTGATAAGATACTTTCTGTTATGCGATCCAGGGAAGTGAGTGTGTCTATTATCTTACAGAATTTGGCGCAGTTAAAGGCTCTGTTTGAAAAACAGTGGGAGTCAATTGCGGGCAATTGTGACGAATTTTTATATCTTGGCGGCAATGAGCAGGGCACTCATAAGTATGTCAGTGAATTGCTTGGCAAGGCAACCATAGACATGAACACTTATGGAAAATCAACCGGGCATTCCGGGAATTATTCGACGAATTATCAGATCTCAGGACGGGAACTTTTAACGCCGGATGAGGTACGGATGTTGGATAACCGTTATGCACTTCTCTTTATCCGTGGAGAACGTCCGGTAATGGATGAGAAGTTTGATATCCTAAAGCATCCCAATGTAGCACTGTCTACGGATGGAAAGGGGAAACCGTACCGGCATGGGGAAGTGACACAGGCAATAGCAAATATTTCTCTGGGAGACAGTTTGCAGGGAGAGGTTTTGGAAGAAACAGAAGGCGGTCGGTCTTATGAACTGCTGTCGGATGAAGAGTTAGAAGAGATTTTTAGCCATTCATAAAATAGGACGAAGGGAATATTGCATCCAATAAAAAACGCAGGGTTAATATTTAAAACAATAGCAGAGGAGGATTTGAAAAAATGATAAGAGATAATAGAAACAAAAGTAAGGATAAAGGTAAGGGAGTTGCAAGCAGACAGGCGATGGGAAGAAAGTTGAAAAGAGCAATGCTGCTGTATGCTTTATTGGTGCTTATCGTGGTATCTGGAACAGTCACAGTGTATGCATCCAGTGATCCGATTGCAGTAGTCAATAACTTATCTGATTTTATCTTTGGAATGATCCGGGCAATCGGCATGATTCTTCTCGGATTTGGGATTGTGCAGGTAGGTTTGTCTTTAAAGTCGCATGATCCGAGTCAGAGGGCAAATGGATTCCTGACGCTTGCAGGCGGGATTATCATTACGTTTGCGAAAGAAATCTTAACGTTAATTACAGGGTAGCAGAGCGCCGGGAAATTTTAATGCTAATTGTTAGTTAGAAGGATGTCAGGAAACCTTTAATCAGGATTGTCGATTACTAGCAGATGGAAAAATGGAGCTGTCAGGAATGGCGGCTCCGTGAATAGAAGAAAGGGGAGTGATCGAGATATGGAGATTATGAGAAAAGAAGGAGGTGCAGAAGATGGAATCGGATAATTGGGTAGTACAGAACCTGGTGAATGCCCTGAACACATGGAATGAAAAACTGGCGGAGATCTGGCAGATTATTACGCAGTCACCAGAGAATTTCAAAGGCGGAGGAATCTGGAGTGCTATCGTAAATATCCATGGTGCGCTGCAGGCAATCGGCTATGCTTTGTTAGTATTATTCTTTGTGGTGGGAGTGGTCAAGACCTGCGGCAGTTTTACAGAGGTAAAGAAGCCGGAGCATGCTGTGAAGATATTTGTCCGCTTTGCGATCGCAAAAGGAGTGGTCACTTATGGATTGGAATTGATGATGGCATTGTTTGAAATCGTGCAGGGAGTTACAAGTACCATTATGGGTTCTGCAGGTTTTGGCGGGGCGCAGGAGACGGTTCTTCCGCAGGAGATTGTGACGGCGGTAGAAGACTGTGGATTTTTTGAAAGCATTCCCTTGTGGGCAGTGACACTGATCGGCAGTCTGTTTATTACGGTCTTAAGTTTTATTATGATTATGAGCGTGTACGGTCGGTTCTTCCGGTTGTATTTATATACAGCTATCGCACCAGTCCCTCTGTCTACGTTTGCCGGAAGCCCGTCACAGAATGTCGGGATCAGTTTTCTGAAATCTTATGCGGCAGTGTGCTTGGAGGGAGCGATCATTGTGCTTGCCTGCATCATCTTTACCTTATTTGCCACGACTCCGCCAGTGGTAGACCCGGACGCAGCAGCAGTTACCATGGTGTGGGGATATATTGGGGAGCTGATTTTCAATATGCTGGTTCTGACAGGTGCGGTGAAGATGTCGGACCGTGTGGTACGTGAAATGATGGGGTTGTAGGAGATATATCATTTGAAAGTAAGAAGCAATCAAAAAACAGGGAGGTATAGTGAGTGGAAGTAAAAATTAACCGGGAAATCCGTGAGTATACGGAGTCCATGTTTTTCGGACTGTCTATGAGGCAGTTCTTTTTTTCTGTTTTAGCCTGCGGGATTGCCGTAGGTTTTTATTTTCTTCTCCGTCCGTATCTGGGAATGGAGACGGTAAGCTGGGTGTGCATCCTTGGGGCGGCGCCTTTTGCGGCGTTGGGATTCATCCGGTATCACGGAATGAATGCGGAGCAGTTTTTGTGGGCGTGGATCAAATCAGAGTTCCTGATACCGAAACGGCTGATTTTCCATCCGGAGAATCTTTATTATGAGGCAATGAAACCATGGATTGAAAAATGCAGGAAAGAGGGGATGAAACAGCATGATTAAGACACTGAGTAACATTTTCAAACAGGATAAGGAGAAGTTTGTGATACCCCAAAATGTGCAGCAGGCAATTCCGGTTCAGGTGATATGGGAGGACGGCATCTTCCAGATCGGGAAGAACAAATTTGCCCGGAGCTATAAGTTTGTGGATGTCAATTATGCGGTGGCAAGCAGGGAGGATAAGGAGGCGATGTTCCTGGAATACAGTGAACTTCTTAATTCCTTTGACAGCGGAGCCACTACCAAGATCACCATTAACAACCGTCGTTTGAATAAGCAGGACTTTGAGAGGTCGATCCTGATTCCCATGCAGGAGGACGGACTGGATCTGTACCGGAAGGAGTACAACAAGATGCTGCTGGAGAAGGCAACAGGTTCCAACAGCATGGTGCAGGAAAAGTATGTGACAGTATCCGTTTATAAGAAATCCATCGAAGAGGCGAGGACGTATTTTGCCCGTGTAGGAACGGAGTTAGCAAGCCACTTTGCAAGGCTTGGCTCGAAATGTGTGGAAATGGATGCGACGGATAAGCTGAGGGCGCTGCATGATTTCTACCGTACCGGAGAAGAGACCGGGTTCCATTTTGATTTGTCGGAAACTATGAAGAAAGGACACAGTTTTAAAGACTTTATCTGTCCGGACAGCTTGGAATTTAAACGGGACCATTTCCGCATGGGAAACCGGTATGGAAGGGTATTATTCCTGCGGGAGTATGCGTCTTATATCAAGGACAACATGATTGCGGAGCTGACAGACTTGAACCGCAGTCTGATGATGAGCATTGATATCATCCCGATCCCGACGGATGAGGCAGTGCGGGAGGTGGAAAACAGGCTGCTTGGGGTAGAGACGAACATCACGAATTGGCAGAGGCGGCAGAACGCAAATAATAATTTTTCAGCAGTGATCCCGTATGATATGGAACAGCAGAGGAGGGAGAGCAAGGAGTTTCTGGACGATCTGACGACCCGTGACCAGAGGATGATGTTTGCAGTACTGACACTGGTGCATACGGCAGACAGCAAGAAACAGCTGGATGCAGATACCGATACCCTTCTTACGATGGCGAGAAGAAATCTGTGCCAGATGGCGGTTCTCAAATACCAGCAGATGGACGGACTGAACACGGCGCTTCCGATCGGACACCGGAAGATTGACGCATTACGGACGCTTACGACAGAAAGTCTTGCGGTGTTGATGCCGTTCCGGGTGCAGGAGATCATGGATGAGGGAGGTATTTACTGTGGGGAAAATGCCATCTCCCACAATCTGATCATGTGCAATAAGGCGAAGCTGCTGAATCCCAATTCTTTTCTTCTTGGCGTTCCGGGGAGTGGGAAATCGTTCAGTGCGAAGATGCTGATTGTGTTCCTTGCCCTGGCAACGGAGGATGATATCCTGGTCTGCGATCCAGAGCGGGAGTACGCCTCCCTGATTGAAGCGATGGGAGGGGAAGTGATCCGGATTGCTGCAGGAAGCTATGACCATATCAATGCAATGGACATGGTAGAGGGATATGGAGACGGCGGGAACCCGGTAATTGATAAGTCGGAGTTTGTGCTGTCGCTATTCGAGCAGTTGGATGGAAACGGCATCAGTGCCAAGGAGAAATCCATCATTGACCGCTGTACTTCGGCAGTATATGAGGATTACCAGAGGGAGGGGACGGTTCCGACTCTGTGCGTCCTTCGGGAGAAAATGTTGGAACAGCCGGAGAAAGAAGCGAAAGACCTTGCCCTTGCCTTGGAATTATTTACAAGTGGAAGTCTGGATGCATTTGCCCATGAGAGCAATGTGGATATCAATAACCGAATGGTAGTCTATGACATCATGGACCTTGGGAAACAGCTTAAGACCATGGGACTGCTGGTGATTACGGATGCGATGCTGAACCGGGTGACGGAGAACTGGAAGAAGGGGAAGAGGACGCACATCTTCTTGGATGAATTTCATGTGGTATTTGAAAATGAATATTCCGGTGCATTCTTCAATTCTGCATGGAGAAGGTTCCGGAAGAGAAACGCATTTCCCAATGCCATCACGCAGAATGTGGAGTATCTGCTGGATTCCGTTCTTGCCAGTACCATGCTGTCCAACAGTGAATATATCGTGATGCTGAACCAGGCGGCATCCGACAGGCAGAAACTGGCGGAACTGCTGAACATTTCCGGGGAGCAGATGAGTTATATCACCAATGCAGATGCAGGGTGCGGATTGATTAAATATGGCAGTTCCCTTGTGCCGTTTATCAATAAATTTCCGAAGAATACACGCTTGTATAAGCTGATGTCAACCCGACCAGGGGAGGATAGTGCGAACCGGAACAGGCAGTAAAGAGTGATAAATAAGATTGATACTTTGAAAAAACAGCAATACAGCTTAAGGGAAAGGAGAAAGTGAGTTATGGGGACAGCAAATCAGACAGCATTATGCCTACAGCCGGATATCCTAGAACTATTCCAGGTATTGGAAAGCAATGGAATGAAAAAGGAACTTCAGGAAGTAGGCACTCTTGTAGAATACCTGGAAAACATGGAGAGCAAGTTTGGAGAGGTATTAAGTGAACTGCAGGAGGTTAAAACACAGCTTGCACAGATGGAAGATAAGGGGATTGCGGCAACTACTACCAGGATGGTAGAGAAAGCAGAAGATAAGATACAGGAGATTGGAGACCAGTTTGCAAAGGTGAAGAGTAATCTGATCCAGTCTGCGAAGTATGCCGTGAGTGTGTTCCGGGAGAAAGGGACGGAGGCACTGAGAAGTGCCGTATCTGCCATGAAGGTTCCTGCGGTGCTTTCCGCATTGAAGGAGAGCTTGCACAGCGGCATGGAGAATATGGACAAGAGTGCCAAGAAGATGGAGAGCGTTGGCAATGAGTTTCATGCCATGGGTGGTCATCTGAAGAATATCGGCAGGATCTTGATTGGAAAGGAGCGGAAAGAGCCGGAACAAAGAAACCCGGATAAGGGAATCCTGGCGAAAGTGCAGAAGGCATTCCTTATGTGTGGCAGGCGTTTTTCTGAAATGGAAAAACAGACAGAGAATACGCTGAAGAAAGTGGAGAAGTTCCGAAACGGCAGAGAAAAGAAGCCGTCTGTAAAGAGGGAGATTCAGCAGATTAAGAGTGAGAGGTCTGCAAAGTTAGTACCATCTGTACAGCCGTCCTTATTGCCAGCGGTAATACAAGATAAAGCAAGATAAGTAGCTTTGTTCCCGTGAGCAATGAGTCAAGTGGATGTTTGCAGGCATTTGGCAATTGCCGGAGGGCGCTGATTCTCATATATAGAGAGGAAGCTACTGTAAATGCTTTTGATAGGATGTCCTGTGGATATAGATTCTGTGTATCTGCAGGACATCGGGAAAGATAATGAAAATGACACCTAAAATAACAACAAAATGATAACAAGAAAAATAACGTGAAAAGGACCAAGATGGAAAAAGAGATAATTATGAGGTCATGAGGTGATGGGGAAAGAGATTAAAACACGGCAGATCAAGAAAGATATCAAAGCATTGGATAAGACGGCAGTAGCGGCACAGCATATCAGACAGGTGTATGTACACACAAAGGACAGCGTAAAACAGGGGCAGACGTCTGAAAATGATTCTCCGGTGGAGTATGCAGAAAATAAGATCAGAGAGACATCAGAAAGAACGGTGCAAGGAGCTGTGTACCAGGCAGGAAGGATAGGAAAACAAGCCCTAAAGAGCAGAAAGAAAAAAGAGAGTATTGTAGGAGAGGAATGTATCTCAAGTCAGGTATCTGACGGGGAGTCAGGCACAATGTCAGAGAATATATCCTCAGTCTTTTCGGAGGGTTCGGGAGCCGATCATTGTCAGACAAAAGAGAATTTGCAGAAACAGGTACAGCTTCAGAAGATGGAAAAGAGCCGGTCGAACCGATCGGCGTATAAATATTCAGAGCAAGCAAAACAAACAGTGAAACAAAGTACAAGGCAGACAGAACAATCCATAAAGACAACTGGGAAAGGCACGGTAAAATATGCAGGAAGAACGGTCAAGACAACGGAGCAGTCAACGCATGCAGCAATAAAAACAACACAGGAAACAGCACGATCGGCGCAGGCAGCAGCAAGGGCATCCGCAAAGATGGCAGAAAAATCGCTACGGACGGCAAGACAGATATCAAGGCAGGCAGTAAAGACAGCACACCAGACTGCAAAAGCCACAGCAAGAGCCGTGAGTACAGCGGTAAAAGCAATCGTTGCATCGACAAAGGAATTGATTACAGCGATAGCGGCAGGAGGATGGATCAGCGTTTTTATTTTGATTGTGGTAATTCTGTTTGGCGGAGTTCTCTGCATGGTAGGCGGTGACAATTCCAGTTCTGTCAGCCCGGTAAGCGCAGAGGTAGAAGCCTATACCCCTCTCATCCGTCAGTATGCGAATCAATGTGGAATTGGAGAGTATGTCGAACTGATCAAGGCAGTGATGATGCAGGAGAGCGGAGGGCAAGGTTCAGATCCGATGAGAAGTTCGGAGAGTTCCTTTAATACCCGATATCCAAGAGAGCCGAATGGAATCACAGATCCGGAATATTCGATTGCATGCGGTGTACAGGAAATCAAAGCGGTACTGATGAGTGCGGAAGTAGAGAGTCCGGTTGACATGGATCGCATTAAACTGGCATTGCAGGGATATAATTTTGGAAATGGATATATAGCGTGGGCGAAGGAGAATTACGGAGGATATACGGTAGCAAATGCTGCGGAGTTCTCTGATCTGATGGCACAGCGGATGGGATGGACTGGTTACGGGGACAAGCAGTATGTTCCGCATGTGCTTAGGTACTATGTCTTTGGAAGAATCCCAACAGGAGCAGGAAACCAGGCGATTGTACAAATAGCATTGTCACAGGAAGGCAACGCAGGAGATACCTATTGGAGTTGGTATGGATTTAACAGCCGGGTGGAATGGTGCGCCTGTTTCGTGTCATGGTGTGCGGACCAGTGCGGATATATTGAGAGTGGTGTGATACCGAAATTTTCAGCGTGTTCAGGCGGTGTCGCATGGTTTGAATCAAGAGGGCAGTTCCGGGATGGAAGCTATGTTCCAGTAGCTGGGGATATCATCTTCTTTGACTGGGGGAATGATGGAAGTATTAACCATGTAGGGATTGTGGAGAATGTGATTGATGGCAGAGTGCATACGATTGAAGGGAATAGTGGAAATAAGTGTGCTAAGAGAAGTTATGCGATTGGAGATAATAGGATTTACGGATATGGAACACCTGCATATTAGGTGAAGAATAAGAGGAGGTTTTGAATTAATAGGATAAAGGAAAAAAGCAGAAGAAGATGCATATCGGAAAACGTCCATATATGGACTACATGAAAATAGTGAATCACGTACAATGTCTATGTAGTCCATATAAGGGCGGAGGTGGGCAGATGAAATCAAGAGAGGCTGTTGTTTTGCGGATTATGGAATTAATAGAAGATCAAGATATCACAGTAAACTATTTATCTACAATATCTGCTGTACCGCCAACGACATTAAAGAATATCCTTTATGGAAATACTGAAAATCCGGGAATTGTGACGATTGCTAAAATATGTGATGGATTGGGAATTACACTGAATGAATTTTTTTCATCAGATATTTTTAAAAGTTTGGAGCAAGAGATAGAGTAAAACATATGGAAAATAGAGTCTTAGGTAAAAAAATTGGAATGTTGAGAAAATCAAAAAAATTAACATCAGAGAAGTTAGCAGACTTGTGTGGTGTTTATCCAGGGCATATTAGGCAGATTGAATCAGGAGTACGTCTTCCAAGCCTTAAACTGCTTATCAATATTTGCAATGTATTGCAAGTGTCTCCAGAGTACTTATTATCACAAGAATTAATAAAAATTGAACAGAATGAATATGCTGATGATATGTATGGTAGTGTGTTAAAGAAAATCAATAAACTTACACCGGATGAATTGAGTATGCTGGACAGTTTTTTAGAAACGTATCTTGGCAAAGTAGAATCTATCAAAAATCTAAATTGATGGATTCTTTTTATGTTTGGAAAGAGTCGGTTAATTTATATAGACAAATAGAAGCAAATAGTGTAGCATATACCTTATTAGCATACAAAATAGAAGGAGGATAGAGGAAAACAAGAAATTGATGCTATAGTAAATAGAGAAAAGGTCAAAAAGCAAGTTGCTTTTCTTTTTTTACCTCTGATACTACGATAAAAGGTATAATAAAATATCTGATTTAAACAACTAATATATTTTCTCTGAAAAGGTTATGATTACCGTATCATTTAAATCGTTAAGGGGAGTGCAAATAGTTGGTTAGATATTTTGTGGCTGAGAGAATAAGAGAATTATGTGCTAAAAAGGGAATGACTCAATATGAGTTGGCTAAAAGAGCTGAAATGACACAATCCTCGATTTCATCATTGTTAAACGAAGGAAATGTGCCCAAAATTACGACTGTTGAGAAAGTATGTAAAGGTTTTGGTATTACTTTAGCGCAGTTCTTTTCACCAGATGATAGTTTTCCTGATTTATCTGAAGAGCAGTTAGAAGTATTGAACACATGGGAAGAGTTATCTGCGAAAGAGAAAGCAGCCATAAAGAAGATTGTGAGTAGTATACTGGAGTTGAGATAAGAGAACAGCCTTGCTTGGGGCTGTTTTTTTGTTGGAAAAAGAATCTGCTTTAGTAATCCGTGACAATGAATAAAATAGTTAGGGCGATTAGAAGGAGATAATCATTATTTATGGGGAATACAGAATAGGAGTAAAAAAGTGAATATTTCAAAAAAGAAGGCAATTATAATAGTCGTTTTGATTTTTGTGATTTTGGTAATGCTGTATTTGCAGATGGGAAGAGATGTAGAGGTAGTAAATAATCATATATCAAGCAGTGAGAATGGCTATGAAGAAAATATAACAATTATTGCAAATAAGATAGGCATTGTGGATCAAGAAGAACTGGCAGCTGAACTGGTAAAAAGGTGTATTGATAATAATTTTCATGAAATACGTTTCAGTTATGATTTGAGAGGATATCCCAACGGATTACATATAACGGTTTATTCAAATGATATTATGTATAAATTGGGAATTACAGCGTTTGAAGCAGTTTACCAGCAGAATGAAGGAGACATATATGAATATAATTAGGTAATTGTTAAATGTTTTTTGAACCATGGGCAGATGACCTGATGACCTATAGAATAGGCGAAAAAAACAGGTTATTATTCAGATAAGCTTAAAAATGACATTAAAGTCAGATTTTAGGGCGCACTTTTAGCCCAAAACAGAATTGTACTATGAAAATTGAATACTTTTTCAAACAACCAGCGGCTTCAGGCTTCTGATATATTCTGGGCAGTGCATCCGGTAGGATACAATGACAGTAAGCTGGCTAGCGATGCCGGCAAGGAATACATCTGCTTTAGTGGTTTTATGATTTCTGGTATGTCTTCCTGCGATGCACATATTCATTTTGAAGTGGTTGATTGCCCGTTCTATAGAAGTTCTTATTTTATAGAGAGAATTCCATTCATCAGAATCGCGCTGGATACCTGGAAACATGCGGAATTCCATATTCTCGTAGGTGTAAGTGGTTCGGCCTTTCTTTGCGGTGCTGCAGGGTTCTTTACAGTCACAGACCCATTTTCCTTTTACCATATGTACTTTGGGACAGCACCATTTCATGCGGTCGGCACGACCTTTTTCCTTCGTAAGACCACAGTATTTCATAGAAAGAGCTGGGTCATTTGGACAGGTAGGATAACCATATTCATTGAATCCGACTTTTTTGAGGGAACTTTCATTACACGGATTATAGGGAATCAACACTTTTTTAAAATGGAACTCATCCTTTAAGGCGCTATAGATATCGACAGAATCAAAAGCGGCATCCCCGAGGAATAGTATCCGGATGGAAGTCAGGATGTGCGGCAAAAAAATCAGAGAGGATCGGTTTTAAAGCAACAGAATCACTGATGGTTTTATCCTCTTCCGGGGAATCCGATTTTTTATCAACAGGAAGTTCAGGATGGGAAGCCTTCAAATCCTCATCAAGAAAGACGATATCCCGTACAATGCCAAGACCGTTGGTAAGGAGTGCAAATTTATCGGCATAACAGAAATGGCCGTTGATATACTGCTGTTTTGCGTCAGGGCAGGAGGCGGCCTGGGAAGGCATCAGGCCATAGGCCATCTTATAGGGATCCACATCAGGCTTATCCTTATAATAAGCTTTCAGGCTTCTGATGAGGGAATTGAGAGTTTTCGGATTATTTTCTTTAACGTAGAGTTCAATACCAGAAGTATCAAAGGTAAGTATTTGAGCGAGAGAGGAATCAATGATCTGGCAGAGGGGTTCTGTAAAATCAACCATCTGTCGAAACATGAGTTCAATATGATCCTCAAAATCCTGACGGAATCTAGTAAAAAGAGGAGCATCAGGGACTTTGGAAAATCCACAAAAATCACGGAGTTCTTTGCAAAGAGCGAGAAAAAGAATGAGCAGGGAATCCGTAGGGATAGAAAAAATCTTCTGTAGGATCAGAGAAGAAAGGAAGCCAGACAAGGGGTAAACACGCGGCCTGCCGAGATGCTGATAAAAAGCATTAGTAAAAACAGAAGGAATAAACTCCTGAATATCAAAGTGTTCATCAAGGAGCTGAAAAAAGGAAGGGGAATCTTCGATGAGAAGATCCTGACAGTTTGAGAAAGTATCTTTTAAAGAAAGCTGACGATATTTAGTAACCATAAATTTTCTCCTCCGTTTATGTGTAGGGTATTTACTGGTAACTGTATTTTACCATAAGCGGAGAGAAAATTTATATAAATAAAAGTAAGAAACTCAGTAAAATCAATGGGTTTGGGTATTTAACAAATACCTAATTTAGTTTTGTAGTAAGGAGATTTATCCGATTTCACGGCTGCATGAGCAACTTGTACTAATGCAGGTTTGAGGTAGACACCGGCACGCGTTATCCTGACAGATTTCTTCTTACCAGCGGATTCGTTATTGCCAGGCGTTAATCCCGCCCAACAGCATAAGCGTTTGGAATTAGAAAACTGAGCCATATCAGTACCAATTTCAGAGATAATAGTGATGGCACTATTACGATCAACACCTGGAATGGTACACAGTAACTGGACAGCATTTTCATAAGGTGCAATCAAAGAATCAATCATAGTGTCTATATCATTTATCGTAGATGTGATATAATCCATATGTGCGCGGACGAGGCACATACGATATTTTTGGGAATCAGTCATCTGATACCCTTCGACGGATTCAATGACACTGACAGATTTCTTCTTTAGGGAACGAAGCAGTCTGGAAGCTATTTCTTCGTGGTTGATGGAATTATCGGATTGCTCGATCAGGTAGTCAATAACAGAAGTGGCTGATTTTCCAAAGATATCGGAAACAACCGAATCCAACGCGACATTGCAAACTGTAAGCGCGTTCTGAAATCTGTTCTTTTCACTGGAACGGCAGGAAGTCAGCTTGTAACGGTATCTTGTGAATTCACGCAGGATACGAATTGGTTTACAGGGAATATAGCTTCCGGGAACCAGTCCTAATCGAAACAAATCCCCAATCCATTTGGAATCTTTAGTATCATCCTTATTACCTTTGACAGCTTTTACCCATTTGGGATTAGCGATGGTGACGTTGATTTCGTCTTCTAAAAGGTTAAATACAGGAACCCAGTATTTTCCTGTGGATTCCATACAAACATCACGGCATTGGTTTTCAATCAGCCATTCTTTGAATTGCAGGATAGAATTGTTGAAGGTGGAGAAACGCTTCTTGTGGTAGGAAGGTTCGACTCCGGAAGAGGTTTTGATGATTGTGGCAACGAGAAAAGATTTGTGAACATCGACACCACAACAGGTTTGATAAACAACTTTCATGGTCAAAAACTCCTTTCAAATTCAAATGATAAAGAAGCCATTGACTGTCCCACCACACAATTAACAGAGAAGTTAAAACAATTCTTACTGTACGGTCTTATGAGCCACTTATTTGTGCTTGAAAGATGGAACTTACACTGATTATTATGCTGTCTAAAACGAAGAAAGTCTTTACGACTCACCTCCCCGTGCTTTGTAGTATAGCTTCTTCAAGAATTATTGTCTGTATAATGGGGTTAAAACCCTCGCCTTAAGGCGAAACCTTTAGGTCAACCCCATAGCTTCAAGTTTAGAAAAAGTTAAAGTAGAGATACTAAACTTGAGGTGAATAATATGGAACATTATAGAAAATCGTCACATTGTACGTATGATATTAAGTACTATTTGGTGTGGATTACAAAATATAGGAAACCAGTAATCACAGGGAAGATAGCAATACGAACGAGGGAATTAATACGAATCGTTTGACAAAGTAATGAGGTAGAAATCTTGGCAGGTCATGTGGGGGCAGATCATATCCATATGTTAGTATCAGTGCCGCCACACTTATCAGCAAGTAAACTGGTTCAATATATCAAGGGGAACACATCCAGAAAGCTCCAAATGGAATATAAAGAATTAAGTAAAGAATTCTGGGGGCAGCATTTGTGGGCAAGAGGATATTTTGTGGCAAGTAGCGGCAATGTAACAGATGAAATTATCAAAGAATATATAAAAAATCAGGATTTACAAGAGAGAAGTAAATCAGATAACTTTGAGATCGGATAAAAGTAAAGTATAAAGGAATAAAGTAGAAGAGGGACAACTTTAGGCTGCTTTAGCAGCAGACCGAACCTACCGGCTTTAGCCGGTAGTGGTTCAGTTTATCAGAAACGTGGAGGATTTGAAGACTTTCATTACTATTTGTGCCGCCAGCCGAAGGCGGCGGAATGGAGATTATTATGAAAAGGTTGCCCAGTTGGTTGATTTGGGGATATTTGACCTTGAGGTGGGTAATGTAGAAAAAATCAATGCGGATATAATTGATAAATTTTACGAAAATGAGAGTACTGAAAAGCGAACCGGGAAAAGAAATATTAAAAAGTTTTCGGGTGCAGTGACAGCGGAATACTTCAGGAGCAAAATTGAAGAAATTTTATCTAGATATCCGAAGTATAAAATTTCAGATAATAATGTATACATCAAGGAATATCCAATGGAGTTTGATTTCTTGATTCTGAAAAGTGATGCGCAGAAAATAAATGGGTTACCAGTGTATGAAGCGGATAAAGTGGTTGCAATTTTAGAGAGTAAGAAAAATGGTGTATATAAGGCATATAATGAAGAAAAAAGGAATGAGTTTAAAGAGTTTGATTTAGATCCTCTGGCGGAGGCATACTTTAAGTTGCAAGGGCCAGCTAAGAACATTAGGCTCGGATATATGACAATGAGCGAGAACCGCCCGAAAAAAGAGGATGGCAAATCAGACCTTATAAGAGGGACATGGCTGTATTTTCAGGATAAATTTTTAAATCAGGGAATATTAATGGATGATTTTTGTTTTTTCTTTTTTGCCAGATGCCATTTCCCATCGAAAGAGAAAGATATATATATGTCTGATTACCAATGGGAGAAATTTGTTTTAGATTTAATCGGAGAAAGCTGAAAGATATATTATGGAATACAAGATGCCTGGATATTATTAGGGCAAAATGTATTGGATATAACGTACTAAATTACAAGGGAAATTTTCTCGATGCTTTGCACCATACAAACTAACACCAAACCTAATGAGGTTGGATGAATGCTCTTTTTCTGCGTGGTGGCAGGAAGATACCGGATGGCATTTGAGTGTTTGTAGCGGAAAAGTTTATTTATAGATGGAATAATATTTAAGATGGCTTAAGATATAGTATTGGCGTATGGTAAATAATGGTGATATCTGCTATAATAAATAAAGGATAATTAATAGTTATCTATTTTTATGCTAATAGATAATTTAAATCTTTATAAAAGTAGGATAGCTTATTTATAATATAAAGGGAGGGAATACGATTGTATCATTTAGAAAATTTCTTGGGTGACAAGTTTGAAAAAATACGTTTGATAATTGATAATGAATACATTCAAATGAACGAATATGTAAATCTAATCGGAAGTGCAAATTATGCGTTTCCTTCAGTGTTGGAAGCTATGAATACTCCTTTTAATCTGAATCCATCTGAAGGTAGTCGAGGAAAGCGTTTTTTTCCATTATGTGATGATATTGATGCTCTTGAAAATATGGCTGAAGAATGGTTGCAAAAATTATTCCGCTGTGAAGGATATGCTAGTAATATAGAAGCATATTCTGGTACACAAGCAAATCAAATTGTTTATCAATCTGTACTTAAAATGAATGATACTGTTATAGTTATGGAACCCAAAGCTGGTGGTCATGTTTCTCATTTTCACTATTTAAAGACATTTTGTAATATATATACATATAGTGTAAATGATTTGTAAGAAATAAATTATGAAGAAATAGATCATCTTTGCACAAATCATAAACCGAAGTTACTAATTGCCGGAACTAGTTCTTATCCAAGGGATATTGACTATAAAAAAATATCTGAGATTTGTAAAAGAAATAGGGTACTGCTTTTAGCAGATATTTCACATACTGCAATTTATATTGCTGCTAACCGACATATCTCCCCTTTTGGATATGCTGATTTTGTTACTTTTACAACACATAAAACTACACGTGGGATACGTGGTGGTATAGTTATGTGCAAAAAAGATTTTATTTCTAAAATTAATCGTGCGACTTTCCCTGTGGTACAAGGTGCACCTAAGTTTAATGAGATTTTAGCAAAAACAGTTATGCTTGCTGAGTTAACTTCTTTAGATATTACGGAATATGTAAACAGTATTTTAAAAATATCCAATACATTTATCAATATCTTCAAGATGCACGGTTTAAAATTGTATACTAATGGTAGTGATTCTCACTTAATAATGGTAGATTTGCGTGAATCATCTTTATCGGGAAAAGATGTCGAAGATCTGCTATTAAAACAACATATATTGGTTAATCGCAATCAGTTACCAAAAGATAAAAGAAGTGCCAATGTAACCTCTGGAATAAGAATTGGGGTGCTAACTTTAGCCTCACTGAATATGCCGGAATTTGAATACCAGCAAATAGCTAACTTGATTGCTTCTACGATAACACAAAATCGTATAATAGATTGTACTCTTGCAAAAGAAATTATAAAACCATATAGAATTATTGATTGAAAAAACAAATAATTGCTGTACTTCTTGATCATAGGGATTATGCGGAATCTCGGTTTCCCTGTTTGTAAACATAATCTTGTTAGAATCTTTCAGGACCTCTTCGAAAAGAGATTCTTGTATATATTGATAAGAATTCATGCCCTGTTCGGCAGCCGGAATCTGATGATTAAGATTCATAAGTCACGCTCCTTTTTATTTGGTTTAGTGTTTGATGATAAACGAATGGAATATGTGTCAAGGTATGGAGTATTATAACAGATTATCTGGAAAAAATGATATAAAAATGAGAAAAGTGATATAAAATCTCAGCCTTCTATACTAAAGTAGAGAAGGTTGAAATAAATGTAGCAGGAATATTGCAAGTGGTTTGCTGGGAGAGTTACTGAAAGATTCTAAAATCATGATAAGTATATGGTGGAAAATGAAGGGTTTTAAGAGGATATAACTAATTGTTTCAATGCTGAAATGATATATTGTGGTCAAAATATTCAACTTTTTTGGTAATCAAACTATCTTTTTGTTCAAAATGTTAGATGCTAAAATGAAAACACCTTAAAACAAAAAGATGATGGGAGGAAAGAAAATGAAGAAAAAAGTTGTATCAATGTTGTTGACAGGAGCTATGGTCTGCGGACTTATGACCGGATGCGGGGGCTCAGGAAGCGGTTCATCAGGCGGAAGCAACTCATCTGACGACACAATTACAGTCATGTGCGTAGGAACAGAGGCGGATGAGTATGTTGCAGGGTACGAGAAGATTGCGGAAGAGTTTTCTGCTGATAATGAGTATGGCGTGAAGGTAAAGATTGATTTCTATGAGAATGAACAATATAAGACCAAGTTGACCACACTTATGGCTTCGAATGCAGTGCCGGATATCTTCTTTACCTGGGAGTTATCGTATCTGGAGCCGTTTGTAGCAGGCGGGAAGACGGCAGATCTGACTTCATATCTGGATGAAGACACTGAATGGAGAGACTCTTTTGCAGACGGAACCCTGGATCTGGTAAGTTACGATGGAAAGACATATGCAGTTCCGACGCAAAAGTCACTCTGTGTTATGTTCTATAATAAAGAAATTTTTTCGAATAATGATGTAGAAGTTCCGACTACCTACGATGAATTTCTGGCAGCATGCGATACATTTAAATCCAATGGAGTTACACCGATGGCTCTTTGCGGGAGCGACGCATGGATTCCGGCACAATTTGTACAGCAGATTGCAGCGGGTATGGCAGGAGATGAATTGTTCCAGTCCATTTGCGATGGAAGTGAGAAGTGGAATAATGAGACGAATATTAAGGCTGCTGAGGAAGTGAAGAAGATGGCGGATCAAGAGTACTTCAATAATGGATTTATCGGAACCAGTCCGGAAGAGGCAAGAGAAATTTTTACCAGCGGCAAATCGGCCATGTGGTTCATGGGTGCTTGGGAAGTTGGAAATCTTATGGTATCCGATATTGGAGAGTCTATTGGTGTATTTACAATGCCTGCGTATGATTCACAGTACGATAATATTTCCGTAGGTTCTATTGATACAAGTTTTGCGGTATCAGAAAATTGTAAGAACAAAGATGCGGCAGTAGCATTTTTGAAATATTGGACACAGGCGGAGAATGAGGGAGCTTTACTTTATGATTATGGCAGGATTCCGGCAAATAATTTTGAGATTGATGCTTCTAAGCTTTCGGAGCTGCAGGCGGCGGTTATAGAGACTTCAAATGCACAGGTTGGCTTGCAGCCATGGTGGGACAGACAGTTCGGCGCCGGTGAAGGAGTGGAGTTTAATAATACATGCGTGGCGGTACTTGGAGGCGAAGATGCACAGGATGCATTTGATGAATTGCAACAATTTGCGGATGACAATGCAAACCGGTAATACCTAAGAGGAGAATATTTATGAAAAAAGTATTAGGAGATAAAAAGGCGATTGCCATATTTGTTCTTCCGGCATTTTTTATCTATGCTGTATTTGCATTGATTCCAATAGGATACAATATTTATGTCAGCTTCCTACAGACGGATTTGATGAGCCCAAGCCAGTTCGTAGGCTTGAAGAACTACATGAATCTTTTTAAGGATTCTACGTTTAAACTGGCTTTGAAGAATAATATACTGATGGTCATCGGATCGTTGATTGCACATTTGCCGGTTGCACTGTTTTTAGGAAATATTCTGTTTCAGAAGATCAGAGGAAGTCATTTCTTCCAGACGGTATTTTTTCTTCCAAGTGTTATCTGCGGTGTGGCGGTTGGTTTGACCTGGACCTTTGTATATAATTCAGAGTTCGGCTTGTTGAACAAGTTTTTCGAGATTGTCGGGATGGAAAGTCTTCAGCATGTATGGTTGTCTGATAAAAAGCTGGCGCTGTTTTGTATTATCATTGTGGTTATGTGGCAGTTCGTCGGATATCATATGATTATTCAACTGGCAGCTATGCGTAACATATCAGGAGATATCTATGAGGCGGCGGAAATCGACGGAGCAAGCAAATGGGTACAGTTTAAAGCCATTACGTTCCCGATGATCAAGCCTATTCTGAAAATAGATGCAGTGCTTATTATTACCGGATCCCTGAAATATTACGATTTGATAGCGGTTATGACCGGAGGCGGACCGAACCATGCGACAGAATTGATGTCTACTTATATGTTTTATCAGGGATTTAGAACTTTGAAATACGGATATTCGGCTTCTATTGGTGTTGTTCTGCTATTGCTTTGCATTTGTTCCGTATTCTTATCAAATTTTGTATTTAAAGAGAGGGAGGCGAAGCAGTGAGATCAACAGCAAAAGATAAAGTAATTTTGACATTGAAATATGTCGTGCTCATCGCATTTTCAGTCTTGTGTCTGTATCCTTTGGTATGGTTGTTCTTGAGTTCATTTAAGACGAATTCGGAACTTTATTCTAATCCATGGGGATTGCCGGAGAGCTTCAGCCTGGCAAATTATATACAGGCAATCACAGAGGGACATATTTTACAGTATTTTATGAATTCTGTTATTATAGCAGTATCGGCGGTGGCGGTATCCGTGCTTCTTGGATGTATGGTTTCTTATGCGATCAGCAGGATGGACTGGAAGCTGTCGAAGATAACAATGAGTATCTTTATGCTGGGTATGATGATTCCGGTGTATGCAATGGTAGTTCCGTTGTTCTCCATGTTCAACAGGATGGGGCTTTTGAATACGCATCTGGCAGTAATTATACCACATATAGCGATATCGTTTCCTATGACAATATTCATTTTGACAGGTTTTTTAGCTTCGATTCCGAATGAGTTAGAGGAAGCGGCAGTAATGGATGGATGTACGATTTATCAGATATTTTTTAAGATTATTTTGCCGATTTCCAAATCTTCGATTGTAACAGTAGCGGTAGTTACTTTTATTAACGTATGGAATGACCTGCTTCTTCCGCAGATTTTCCTGACAGATTCATCCAAGATGACGCTTCCGGTAGGATTGACGGAGTTCCAGGGACAGTATACTACGAATTATGTAGTGGAGATTGCGGCTGTAATTCTTACAATCATACCAAGTATCCTTGTGTATATAGGCTTACATAAGAACATCATGGAAGGTATGGTATCCGGAGCAGTGAAAGGATAAGACGAGGATTAAGATGAAGTTACTGATAGCAGATGATGAACAGAAGATAAGAACAGGTATGGCATCGCTTGACTGGGATTCAATCGGAATCACAGAAGTATCTCTGGCGGTGAACGGCGTGGAGGCGAAGAAACTTCTGGAGCAGGAACCATTTGATATTATGATCTGTGATATCAAGATGCCGGGGCTGACAGGACTGGAACTGGCAGCCTACGTGCAGGAACATACATTGGATACTTCTGTGATTCTGCTGTCAGGATTCTCGGATTTTGAATATGCCAGAACTGCTATGAAGCATAATGTCTGTGATTACATGTTAAAGCCTTTGCGGCCGAAAGATATCTTAGAAACCGTAAAACATGCGATGGAGAATCTGGAGCGAAAGAGATATAAAGAAAGAGTGGTCAGGGATTATGAGACGGCATTTTCCTCGCCGGATTTTACTGAACAGATTCGTTGGAATTTTCAAGGGATCAATAGTCAGATTATGGAGATACTGGTTTATTTGTCACAACATTTTAGTGAGGCTGTATCGCTGAACTCACTGGCAGAGCAATATTATTTTTCAACTGCGTATCTATCAAGAACAATAAAGAAGGAGACCGGCTATTCTTTTAGCGACCTATTACTCAGCATACGGCTGGCGGCTGCTGTGAGGCTTTTATCCGGAAGGCAGCATAAGAATAGTTATATTGCGGATAAGGTTGGATTCAGCGATTATAAATATTTTAGCCAGGTGTTCAAAAAGGTGTTTGGATGTAAGCCGGCGGAATTCCGGAAGCGGCAAGAGACGGAGATGGATTGTAGTATCAGGAGAATCTTGGAATTGATACGTTCTTCGGATAAAGAATCTATATAAAGATGTGCAAGAGGGAAGTATATGGAGAAAAAGACCAGTATCCGGGGAAAGATGATGAAAATATTTGCAGTGCTGATTGTGATTAATGGAATAACCATAGCGGCACTGTTTTTCATGTTTTTCTGGCGTGAGTACAGAGCAGTTTTGAATTCATATTTGAAAGATGTAGATTATCAGACAACCAATAGTCTGGAAAACAACATAGAGAAGACGGAAGATTTTAGCCTGAAGATTCTCACCAGTCAGGAGATTCAAGCTACGGTGAGTGAAGTTAATGCGAAAAAGATGAACTATTATGAATTGCGGGAGTATCAGAAGAAGGTAGAAAAAGAAATTGCAGTTGATGCACTCTCTTCTTCTTATGTGGTGTCTGTCAGTGTTGTTTCTGATAACGAAAATGAATTTTCTGTAAAAAAGAACGAAATCGGCGGAACGCAGTTCGGATTTACGAAAGATGAAATCTATGACGGAAACGGTTCGCTTCTATGGACGACACTTAGAGAAAGTAATCGACTGTGTGCTGCGAGGGCAATCCTGAATCTGGAAACAATGCAGCCGATTGGATATATCAGCATCGTATATGAAGCTGCATATCTGACAGATATATTGACGGATAATTTCGTGGATTATGCAGGAGTGTCATATTTGGTAAATGAGAGCGGAAATGTTATGGCGGCGTCAGAGGAGCAGTATATCAGAAAGCAGTTGGGTAATACCCCGGACGACTTAAGAGATAGAGAAGAAATTTCGTACGATTCCCTAAGCGGTGTGTGGTGCTACTATTATGTGGGAAATCAGATGGGGAATGGATGGACGTTGGTACAGCTGGCATCTGTAAAGGAATTCAATAAGATGATGTACAGGATGCTTCGGATTGTTATTATCATTCTCTTGGTAACGCTTGGAGCAGGCGTTGTGCTGGTGTGGCTTGCAACTTCACATATTGTAAGACCTACACAAGTATTAATTGAGAGTATGAAGCAACTGGCAAAAGACGATAAATATCCGCGTGTTCAGATTACTTCGAATGACGAGATTGGCTGGATTGGCATGGAATATAACAAAATGGCCGAGAATATAGAAAATATGGTCGAAAAGGTGTACAAGACAGAATTATCGGAAAAGCAGGCAAGACTTGAGTATCTGCAGATGCAGATCAATCCGCATTTCCTGTATAATGTGCTGGATACCATCAGTTGGATGGCTATTGCAGAAGGGAAGCAGGATATTTCCGAAATGACGATTGCTCTTGCAGAGCTTCTGCGTGCAATTATAAAAAATGATCACTTTATTACGCTGAAAGAAGAGATGGTGGTTGTCAGGGATTATTTGATGATTCAGGGTGAACGGTTTGAGGATAAGATACAGGTTTATTATGATATTGAAGAGGAAGCCTATGAATATCTTGTGCCTAATTTTATCTTGCAACCTTTGATTGAAAACGCGATTACCCATGGCCTGGAACCAAAAGTGGGGATAGGAAGCCTGGGGATACAGATTAAACTGGATCAGGACAGGATGCAGATTACAATAGAAGATGACGGAGTAGGAATGACGGAGGAAGAGGTCAATGCATTGAGACGGAGATGTAGTCAGGATAACCAGGGGAATGCGATTGGATTAATCAATGTATACAAACGGTTGATTTTGTGCTATGGAGAAGACAGTCGGCTGAATATACACAGCAGGAAGGATAGAGGGACAAAAATCAGTTTTTCTATTCCCCTTAAACAGATATAGAGTAAAGAATTCAATAAAGAAAGCGAGGAAAATCTATGAGAAAACAACAGAATTTTCAGTGGGAGAGCATATCATTAGGCACTTGTTATTACCCGGAGCATTGGGACAGGAGCCTGTGGGAAGAGGATCTGATACGGATGCAGGCAGCTGGAATCAAGACGATCCGGATCGGTGAGTTTGCGTGGAGTAAAGTGGAACCCCGAGAAGGAGAATTTACTTACGGATTTTTTGATGAATTCATGGAGGTAGTAGGCAAGACGGATATGAAAGTAATCTTTGGAACGCCTACTGCCACGCCGCCTGCATGGCTGACGGAGAAATATCCGGAAGTGCTGAACTGCCGTATGGACGGGATAAAATATCGTCATGGCATGCGCAGGCATTATAATTATAATTCACCGGTATACCAGGAACTCAGCAGACGAATTGTAGAAAAATTTGCAAGCCATTATGCGGGACATCCTAATGTGATCGGATGGCAGATCGACAATGAGATTAACTGTGAAGTAGATGTGTTTTACTCGGAAAGCGACACTGCTGCGTTCCGTACATATCTTAAGGAGAAATACGGGACACTTGAAAGGTTAAATCAAGAACTGGGGTTGATATTCTGGAATCAGGAATATACGGCATGGGAGGAGATCTATGTGCCGCGCACAACTATTCATGATTCTTCGAATCCTCATTTGACGTTAGAGTATATCAGATTCATCTCGGAGAGTGCGATTGCATTCTGCAGGATGCAGAGCGACATTATCAGAAAATATATGAAACCGGGAGATTTTGTTACGACGAACGGTATGTTTGACCATCTTGATAATCATAAGATGATGGACGAAGCGCTGGATGTGTATACATATGATTCCTATCCTAATTTTGCATATTGTCTTGCGGAGGATCCAGTTCATAATCCGGGACTGAATGACAGAAAGTGGAGCAATCACTTGTCCAGGGTACGTTCTGTCTGTCCGCATTTTGGAATTATGGAACAGCAATCCGGAGCAAATGGATGGAATACCCGGATGGAAGCGCCAGCTCCTAAACCGGGACAGATGACGCTATGGGCAATGCAGAGTATCGCTCACGGGGCTGATTATATCAGTTTCTTCCGTTGGCGTACCTGTACGGTTGGAACAGAGATATACTGGCATGGCATACTGGATTATGACAATCGAGATAACCGGAAGCTTAAGGAAGTCAGTGAAATACATAATCGTGTACATGCAATCAGAGATCTGGCGGGCGCAAAGTATCGGGCGAGCTTCGGTGTTCTGGAGGATTATGATAATCTGTGGGATGCAGACGTGGACGTATGGCATAAGAGGGTAGAGAAGATAAGCAAGAAAGAGATATTCGCAGCGTCCCAGTTGAATCATACTCCGATGGATTATGTGCTGCTGTCTGACAGTACGGAATATGAAGATCTGAAGGAATATCCGGTTCTTTTTTATCCCCATGGAATTATCCTGACCGAGAAGAGAGCGATGCTCCTTAGAATGTATGTGGAAGAAGGAGGGTGCCTCATTATCGGAGCCCGGACCGGGCAGAAAGAAGAACATGGCAGATGTGTGATGAATCCAATGCCGGGAATGCTTGCAGAGCTGACAGGCACGACGGTTGAAGAGTTTACTTTTGTAGGGGCTTTAGACGGGACTGTATGTATGGAATGGAATGATCTGCAGCTTGATACGGGGATTTTTAACGATATATTAGAGGCAGACAAAGAAGATGTGAAAGTACTGGCACGATATACTTCTAATTATTATGAAGGAAAACCGGCGCTTATGGAGCGTACGGTAGGGATGGGAAGGGTACTCCATTTTGGGGGAACATTTACCAGAGATACCGTGCGTGCTTTGCTGGATTATGCAGGTGTCTTATCACCTTATGAAAAGCAGATTGAGCTTCCGGCGGAGTGTGAATTATGTGTCAGAGAGAAAGATGGAGAAGAATATTTCTTTATCCTGAATTATTCATCGAAGAATCAGGAAATCTGTCTGAAAAAAGAGATGACAGATATTGATTCCGGCGGAAATATAAGTGGAAGAGTGATGTTGAAAGGATATGAAACAAAAGTTTATAAGATATGGTAGGATATGGTGAATGAGCTGTACGGAAACAGACGGGCAGGTATTTATATACCTGCCCGTCTGTTTCAGAATATTATTCCTTGCCTTCTGGCAAAGGTTTGATGATCTTTTTATAAATATTGATCAGGCAGCAGGCGGATACAGCCAGGGACATGGCTTCCGCAATCGGAAATGACCACCAGACCGCATTTAATCCGCCGATTTTTGCAAGGATATATGCCGCCGGAATTAAGACTACCAGCTGTCTCATGATGGATACGATCATGCTGTATACTGCTTTACCTAGCGCCTGGAAGATAGTTCCTGCAATGATACAGAACCATGCAATCAGGAAATGGGTGCCGATGATTCTGAGGGCAAGCCGGCCGATTCCAAGCATTTCCTCGGAGGCGTCGAACATTCGAAGCAGGACATGCGGAACAAATTCAAAACAGGCAAACCCGAACAGCATCAGGCAAAATGCGATTTTCATACTGATCTTGATTGTCTTGATCATACGCTTCCGCTGCTGTGCACCGTAACTGTAAGCGATGATTGGCGTAATTCCGTTGTTCAGTCCGAAAACCGGCATAAAGAAGAAACTCTGAAGTTTGAAATATACTCCAAAAACTGCCGCAGCCGTGGAAGAGAAATCAATGAGAATCTTATTCATGCAGTAGGTCATAATGGAACCAATGGACTGCATTATAATAGAAGGAATACCTACCATATAGATATTCCCGATCAGGACTCCGTTTAAACGGAACCCCTTCAGAGACAAATCTACTTCATGGTTAAACTTTATATTACAGACACATGCAACAATCGCTGCAACGCACTGACCGATGACCGTGGCAATCGCCGCACCGGCGACATCCATCCTGGGCAGTCCAAACAATCCAAAAATGAGGATTGGGTCTAAGATAATATTCGTAATTGCACCGGAAAGCTGCGAAATCATACTGAAAACAGTCTTGCCGGTAGAAGTCAGAAGCCGTTCAAAAAAGAATTGTCCGAATATTCCCATAGAAAAGATCATGACAATGCTCAGATATTGAACACCCATGTCAAAAATCTCCGGAGAACTTCCTTTCAACTGGCTTATGTAAAATGGTTTTACCACTGTAAAGCCCAATACCAGGAAGAGCAGGTAACTCATGATATAAAGAAATCCGCCGTTCAGGGCCGTATCATTCGCCTTCTTAAAATTCTTTTCTCCAAGGGACTTTGACAGGAGAGCGTTAAGACCGACACCGGTACCGGCACCGACGGCAATGATAAGCGTCTGCAAAGGGAATGCCAGAGAAACTGCGGTTAGCGCATCCTCTGATACTCTTGCCACAAAGATGCTGTCCACGATATTGTAAAGCGCCTGCACGAGCATGGAGACCATCATTGGGAATGACATGTTCCATACCAGCTTATTTACAGGCATAATACCCATTTTATTTTCTGTGATGTTTTCTGTCTTTTTACTGTTCATATTCTCCCTTTTTTGTCAAGTATATTAGCAACAGTCCTATTATAGTCTTGTAGAGGGTGGGAAGTCAACATAGAATTTCAGGTGAAGAGAATATTCTGATGCAGGTTTACTGTAACAAAAGCGTATGCTATAGTATAGTTGTAAATAAAAGAAATACAAAAGGTGTAGTGATATTACCAGATTTGCGGCAACTTATCTGGCGGAAGCTTAATTGTAAGAAGGGAGATAATCATGACTGAACAGGAAAAAATGAAGAAGGGGTATATCTGGAAAGATGACGAGGAAAATATAGCGCTTCAGGCGAAGACAAAAGGTCTTGTGCGCGAGTTTAATGCTCTGCCGCCAGAGGCAATGGAAGAGAGAGAAGCGCTTCTGAAAGACATTTTTGGAGAGGTGGGGGAGCATGTGTGGATTGTACCGCCTCTTACGGCTGCCGTTGGAAAATATGTCTCAATTGGAGAGGGGACATATGCAAATATGAATCTGACTTTGATTGATGACTGGAAGATTACAATTGGAAAACATGTTCTGATCGGGCCGAATGTGACGTTATGCACTACCGGCCATTCGATACATCCCAAACATCGCGGGGACGGGATGTATTCATTTCCGATTACCATCGAAGATAACGTGTGGATCGGCGCTAATGTAGTGGTGCTTCCGGATGTTACAATCGGGAAGAACTCTGTTATCGGAGCAGGTTCTGTTGTGACAAAGGATATTCCGGCAAATTCGGTTGCATTCGGAAGTCCCTGCAAAGTGTTCCGGGAGATTAACGAGCGTGATGAGGAATATTATTTTAAGGACAGGCGGTTTGATGAACAACCGGTTTGATGGACAATGAGGTTGATGAATAGTTGATAAATAGAATAGGTAATTGTTAAATGTTTTTTGAACCATGGGCAGATGACCTGATGACCTATAGAATAGGCGAAAAAAACAGGTTATTATTCAGATAAGCTTAAAAATGACATTAAAGTCAGATTTTAGGGCGCACTTTTAGCCCAAAACAGAATTGTACTATGAAAATTGAATACTTTTTCAAACAACCAGCGGCTTCAGGCTTCTGATATATTCTGGGCAGTGCATCCGGTAGGATACAATGACAGTAAGCTGGCTAGCGATGCCGGCAAGGAATACATCTGCTTTAGTGGTTTTATGATTTCTGGTATGTCTTCCTGCGATGCACATATTCATTTTGAAGTGGTTGATTGCCCGTTCTATAGAAGTTCTTATTTTATAGAGAGAATTCCATTCATCAGAATCGCGCTGGATACCTGGAAACATGCGGAATTCCATATTCTCGTAGGTGTAAGTGGTTCGGCCTTTCTTTGCGGTGCTGCAGGGTTCTTTACAGTCACAGACCCATTTTCCTTTTACCATATGTACTTTGGGACAGCACCATTTCATGCGGTCGGCACGACCTTTTTCCTTCGTAAGACCACAGTATTTCATAGAAAGAGCTGGGTCATTTGGACAGGTAGGATAACCATATTCATTGAATCCGACTTTTTTGAGGGAACTTTCATTACACGGATTATAGGGAATCAACACTTTTTTAAAATGGAACTCATCCTTTAAGGCGCTATAGATATCGACAGAATCAAAAGCGGCATCCCCGAGGAATAGTATCCGGATGGAAGTCAGGATGTGCGGCAAAAAAATCAGAGAGGATCGGTTTTAAAGCAACAGAATCACTGATGGTTTTATCCTCTTCCGGGGAATCCGATTTTTTATCAACAGGAAGTTCAGGATGGGAAGCCTTCAAATCCTCATCAAGAAAGACGATATCCCGTACAATGCCAAGACCGTTGGTAAGGAGTGCAAATTTATCGGCATAACAGAAATGGCCGTTGATATACTGCTGTTTTGCGTCAGGGCAGGAGGCGGCCTGGGAAGGCATCAGGCCATAGGCCATCTTATAGGGATCCACATCAGGCTTATCCTTATAATAAGCTTTCAGGCTTCTGATGAGGGAATTGAGAGTTTTCGGATTATTTTCTTTAACGTAGAGTTCAATACCAGAAGTATCAAAGGTAAGTATTTGAGCGAGAGAGGAATCAATGATCTGGCAGAGGGGTTCTGTAAAATCAACCATCTGTCGAAACATGAGTTCAATATGATCCTCAAAATCCTGACGGAATCTAGTAAAAAGAGGAGCATCAGGGACTTTGGAAAATCCACAAAAATCACGGAGTTCTTTGCAAAGAGCGAGAAAAAGAATGAGCAGGGAATCCGTAGGGATAGAAAAAATCTTCTGTAGGATCAGAGAAGAAAGGAAGCCAGACAAGGGGTAAACACGCGGCCTGCCGAGATGCTGATAAAAAGCATTAGTAAAAACAGAAGGAATAAACTCCTGAATATCAAAGTGTTCATCAAGGAGCTGAAAAAAGGAAGGGGAATCTTCGATGAGAAGATCCTGACAGTTTGAGAAAGTATCTTTTAAAGAAAGCTGACGATATTTAGTAACCATAAATTTTCTCCTCCGTTTATGTGTAGGGTATTTACTGGTAACTGTATTTTACCATAAGCGGAGAGAAAATTTATATAAATAAAAGTAAGAAACTCAGTAAAATCAATGGGTTTGGGTATTTAACAAATACCTAAATGAATATAATATTAAGGAGAATCCAGATAAATTTACTATAAAAATTTTGTGAAGCAATATTAAAAAGTTGTCTATTGATAATAAATCAGTTAGGGCAAGACTGCAGAATCCCAAACGGAGTAGTCTTGTCTTTTTTTGTCGATATTTTTCATGCGATTCGACTAGATTCAACATTGATTTTTAGAATTATCTGATATAATGCATATATTGATTATAATAAATGTGTTTTTTGGAATAAAAATATTGAGAAATGGGAAGTTTTACGGGGAAATGTCGATAAACATTTGAAATTTGTCATCTATCTGTATTATATCAATTGGTAGTATGTTAATTGGTGGTAGTTAGTTTTAGGATAGTCTTCAAAGTTATAGATGTATGTAAATTACACTAAATATTATTATGATATGAGAATTAATTATTATAAAGAACAGGCAGCCCATCTATAGTACTATGAAATTGTAAAAGGTATTATTGGGTTTAGATAAAGAAAAGCAACAAATAAAGTACGCAAAGAAAAGCGTCAGATGGGGTTTCGGCTCCTCTGGCGTTTTTGTTTGTCGAAATTTGAATGATTTTGTAAGAATCTGTCTCTTACATCATAGTGGTAGATCACCTCCTTCCAATCTGAATTGAAAAATTTCAGATTGGAGGAAAGGAATATGAAGGGTAATCACCCAAAAAGAAGAAGGGACAAATATAATCCTTATAAAATATGTGAGAAAGATGGACATTATTATATTTCATTTAAGGATAGTCAAAAAATGGAATGTGAGTTTGAAATACCTTATCATTTATATGAAGCATTCAATTCTTTTGAATTAGAAGATCTGGTGTATCTGAATGCATGGGAACGACATTATGAACGAGAGGAGGTATGGGAGTCAACATTAAATGCAAGAGCAGTTCATAAGCCAGAAAATTTGGAAGACATTGTATTAAAAAAAATTCAAATAGAAAATCTACATAGTGCAATAAAACAATTGCCGGAAATTCAACAGAGAAGAATGGAGATGTATTATTTTGAAGATATGACTTATGAACAGATAGCAAAGAGGGAAATGTGCTCTAAAGTAGCAATTAAATATTCCGTTACCAGAGCAATAGAAAACTTGAAAAAATATTTTAATTAACAGCTTAACTTTCAGAATTTGAGTGAGGAAACAAGTGAGAGAGGATAAATTCTCCACTTGTTTCTTAATTTTAAAGAGAACAGGTATGTACCTTGACAACTGTATACTCATTCATCAAATACATTCCTGTTGCTATCGTGATGAGCGTAAGCCACATTAACAGTACGCCGTGATTCAAGAGTGGATATAAAGCAAAAACTCTAAATATATGAGGAAAGATACAGATCAGCATAATCATTCCAAGTATATAAGGATAGAGATAGATCAGCCATAGCCTTTATGTCTATATAGATAGCGAGAAATACTAAGTTATAATTACCAGTTTGCTACTGGCAGGGCGATAACAGGTAACAGGGACAATGATACTCCTGTCCAGTCACAGGTCGAGCGTTTAGATATGCCTTTGGTCAGATAGCGTCGCAACTAATGAGGACAGCTCCGGGTGATCCTCGGAGGGGATGATTTTCAGTCAGTCTTTTGGCAGGATGATTCCCGTGGAACTGATTCGCAACCAGTCGTTTGATGATTTCCCTATATTTGTTGTGTAAGCAGTGGATATGTAAAAGCCGGGGTGTCGGGGACAAATAGGCTTTTTACTTATGATTTGTATACTTGAATCTTTTTATATCTGTTTTGATGAGGAACTTTCTAATCCGGATAAATAGATTTATGAAACGCATATGGCGCAAGTGTTGATTTATCATATCATTCGGAGAAAGCTAGTAGTGTTGGATTCTGTAGAGGGATTTTAGAATAGTGGTGAGAAGTGATCACAAAAGCAAGCATAAAAGATAACGAGAAAACGACGAATAAAAAATGAGGAGTAGTAGATTTATGACAAGAAAAGTATATCGGGGAGAACTGTATTTTGCGGACTTAAATCCAGTAGTAGGCTCAGAACAAGGCGGACATCGTCCTGTTTTGATTATCCAGAATAACATCGGGAATCTTTACAGCCCTACGGTTATTGTTGCAGCGTTATCGGGACAGATATCCACAAAAGCAGATCTGCCAACACATTATATTGTAAAGAAATGTGCAGGATTGAATGAAGAATCAATGATCCTTCTGGAACAGATCAGGACTATTGATAAGAAAAGACTTCAGAATTATATCGGAGAGTTAAGTGAGAAAGATATGGAACAAGTGGACCGATGCCTGGCAATCAGTCTGGATTTGAAGGCGGCATAAAAGAAATGGAGGATATACTATGCAGAGTAGAGAACAGCCGGTTATAGAGATAGAGGTTAATGGGTGCCCGGTAATCCTACATTTCGCATCGAAAGCGGAGGATCATGTGATGGAAAACATACAGTCTGTCTTATCTAATGCTTATGATGAACGTATACAAAAAGAGTTAAAAGAGCTTATCGGCACAGAAAGTTTTTAAGGCTGATAAGCCTGCGGGCAACACTATAAAATTGAAATTCGCACATTTGTATGGAAATGTGTTTCTTCCTATAATAAAGGTGGTTATGGATAGGCATAATGAAAAAATGTACCTTGACAAACGAATATAGTGCATCCCGTAGAAATATCATACGGGAGGAATAGATACAATGAAGCGAGTTTACACGTTATATAGAGTTTCCACAAAAAAGCAGGTAAATATCAGTGATAACCATGAGAATGATATCCCTATGCAGAGGGGAGCTTGCCAGGATTTTGTAAAGTACCGGAAAGATTGGGAAATAGTAAAAGAGTTTGAAGAGAAGGGTGTTTCCGGATTTAAAGTTTCAGCAAAGGATCGTGATGCCATACTGGATCTGCAGGAGGCAGCATTGAATAAAGAATTTGATGTATTGTTGGTGTTTATGTTTGACCGGATCGGGCGTATTGATGATGAAACACCATTTATTGTTGAGTGGTTCGTAAAGACGGCGGGCGTTGAAGTATGGAGTGTAAAAGAAGGGGAGCAGAGGTTTGAAACTCATGTGGACAAGCTGACCAATTATATCCGATTCTGGCAGGCTTCCGGGGAGAGTGAAAAAACATCCATGCGTATCAAGACAAGGATACAACAGTTAAAACTGGATGGAATCTACACCGGAGGCGCAATGCCTTATGGATATCGGACGGTTCCAAGTGGAATGAAGAACCGGAAGGGGAAAGAGCTTAAGAAGTTTGAAATCGATCTGGAACAGTATGTAGTATACCGGAAGATTGTAGAGAAGACTATCAATAACGGGACAGGCAGTTATGTGATAGCACATTTTTTAAATGACCAGGGATACAAGACAGCGAATGGAAAGAAATTCACCAGCATGGCGGTTATAAGAATCTTATCGGCATCCATTGCGAGAGGGTATACTAATGAAGGAGAGACGTCAGAAGCATTACAGAAATTAAAGATTATCAGCGAGGAAGAGGCGGAACGGATTGACGAGATATTGAGACAGAGGGCAGCAGTCGATGAAGAGAAACGTCAGCTTGCATTAAGGACGAAAGGTGAGGCGATGTTGTCTGGGAATATTTTCTGTGCACATTGCGGAGGACGGATCACGACTACACACCATAAAGATCATTATATCCGAAAGGATGGCAGTGAGTATCTGAAAGACGAGTTGAAGTATCGTTGTTACCATAAAGCCAATAAATTGTGTGAATGTGAGGGACAGACAAATTATGTTGCTGCGAAAGTAGACGAAGCGGTTTGTCAGATTATGCATCAGGTATTTGAGAGTATGGAAGGTGCGCCGGAAGAAGAAAAATATAAGGACATACTGAAAAAACAGCAGGCAGCACATACTGCCGGCAGACGGAAAATAACATTTGAACTGGAAAAGAACAGAAAGCAGTTGGAGGTTTTGCAGACTGAGATCGGAAAGACATTACTTGGTGACAGTCTATATACACCGGAAGATTTGAAAGAAGCAATCAGCGTAGTAAAAACAAGAATTGCAGAAGGTGAAGAACGATTAGAAAAACTGGACTGCGATATGAGTCAGAAGAAAGAAATGGTAGAGGCAGTCCTTCCGGCATACCGTCGATTCAAGAGTTGGGCAGAGGAATTTGACGAGGCAGACTTTGAACAGAAAAAGATGATAGCCTGCCAGTTATTTGACCGCATAGAGTTGGGGAAAGATTACCAATTGATACTTCATATGAATGTGACGTATAAGCAGTTCTGCTCTGAGTGGATAAAAGACTATATTAAAAAGACAGCCTGATTGCTATGTCAGGTTGAAGTTGCCTACTTAAAAGGTTACAGCGTGTAGCTTACTGTTGTTGTTTCGAGGAAATAATGCTTGTAGATAAAAATGTGGTGTTTTTTTCGGAATCTTGAGAAAGATTCTTGAAAGGCATGGATAGATGCTATAATATTGAATTATATATAGGTTGAGTAATGGGTAGTGAGCGTTAATAGCAACTCTTCTTGTTTTTCGGTGTGCGACCGTAACGGTGGTAGAGCACACGGCTGTTAACCGTGGGGTTGTTGGTTCGAGCCCAACTCGGGGAGTTTAAGAATCCTGCAAGCATTTAGTTTTACGGTGATAAGGAAGTATTCAAAGCAACTTTTTTATCAACGCTGACAAACAGAGTGCAAATAAAAACGAGTGAAAAGTTCATACCGCTTTTCACTCGTCTTTATTTGGGAGTGTAAAATAAAGTGTGTAAGTTAGAAATACAATAAAACTAACTGCATACATTATTTTTCTATATAAGGTGTGCTACACTCAAAGAAAGGATGAAAAAAAAGGATGAGTACAGCACTTATGGCAAAGAGAAAGAACCGTAACACAAAAGGGGCGGCGATCGCCCAGGCAATCCTGGAACAATACCAACCGCAGACAAAAGAAGAAATGCAGGATGCAATCAAAGATATTTTTGGACCTATGTTTGAAGCCATGCTCCAGGGGGAAATGGACAGCCATCTCGGATATGATATAAATGACCATGGGTATAAGGAAACAACAAACCGCCGAAATGGATACATACACAAAAATGTAAATACCGCTTACGGGGAGATTCCGGTCGACATCCCGAGGGACAGGGATGCAACCTTTGAGCCGCAGCTTATCCCTAAACGCACAAAGGATATCAGTGGAATCGAGGACAAGGTTCTCGCCATGTATGGGAAAGGGATGAGCCAGCGTGATATTGCAGACACGATCGAAGATATCTATGGCTTTGAGATCTCCCATGAAACGATATCCACAATCACGGACCGTGTCATAGATACGGCAAATGAATGGCAGAACCGTCCCCTGAAGAAATTTTATACGTTTTTGTTTGTAGATTGCCTGTATGTCTCCATCCGTAAGGAAATGGAAACCAAGAACTGCGCAGTGTATGTGATACTTGGTTATGATGTGAATGGCGTGAAAGACATTCTTGGCATCTGGATTGGGGAATCCGAGGGAAAACATTATTGGATGCAGATTTTTGATGAGATCAAGGCCCGCGGAGTGGAGGACATCCTGTTCATCAGCATGGACGGTGTTTCTGGGCTTGAAGAAGGGGCGCGCTCTATTTTTAAAGATGTGGTTGTACAGCGCTGTATTGTGCATCTGATCCGTAACTCTATGAAATATATCCCATCAAAGGAATATAAGAAATATACCGCACAGCTTATTTTGATCTTCTTAATGAAATTATCATTGATGATTAAGTCAATTCTGTGTAGGGGATTCTCCCGTATTCCCTACTTCTTTAAACTCTATTGCTCCTATCATTTTTCCTAGTTTATACAAATCATTTTCTAATTCCCTCTGCTCTTCATGGATTTTTTTAAGCAATTTAAACATTTTGTTCCCATCTATCTTTGGTTTGAGTGTTATCATCATCCTTTTCTCCCTCCTTTCTTTTTGCTTACTTTCCGTTACACGTACATTATATTCCTTTCAACGTTCGTTGTCAATATTATTTTTTCCGTTCAACGTACTTTTTGTATTGACTTATGCCTTCCCTGGTGATATTCTTTAAACAGAAAGGAGGATTAAGATTATGACACAGGGTGAACGTGTCCGTGATATCCGAAAATCACTAAATCTCACACTTGAAAAATTTGGAGAAAAATTAGGAGTTAAAAAAAGTGCTATTTCAGATATAGAATCTGGAAGAAATTCTTTGACTGACCAAATGACTCGGGCGATTTGCCGAGAATATAACGTCAACTATGACTGGTTGATTTCTGAAGAAGGTGATCCTTTTTCAGATCTTCCACAGACCGTGCTGAATGAACTATGCAAACAGTATGATCTGGATGACTTTGACAAGGCGTTAGTGGAGATGTATATAGAATTCCCAGAAAATATCCGGAAGCATCTGAAGGAGAATCTTCTGAAAATGCTGAAAAGAGTTGACAGTGACAGCAGCATGAAAAATCGAAGTAGCAAGAAGGAGGATGTGCCATGGCTTTAGCACAACAAGTTAATTATACCATTGATGATATCTACGCACTCCCAGAAGGACAGCGTGCAGAACTGATCGACGGTCAGATGTACATGATGTCACCACCGAACACAAACCATCAACGAATATCCTATTCATTTGCAAGAAAAGTCTCTGACTACATCGACAGGAAAAAAGGAAATTGTGAAGTATTCCTGGCACCGTTTGCAGTATTCTTAAATCAAGACAATATTAACTATGTAGAACCTGATATTTCCATCATCTGTGATTCTAAGAAATTAGATGAAAAGGGATACCACGGTGCTCCTGATTGGGTAATCGAAATCCTTTCCCCCAGTACAATTCGTATGGACTGCGGCATTAAACTTTTCAAATACCGTACTGCCGGTGTGAGGGAATATTGGACGGTAAACCCGAAGATCCGTACTGTCAATGTTTATGACTTTGAGCACGATGAGAAGACAGATCAATATACTTTTGACGATGAAATACCCGTATGCATTTATGAAGACTTGGTGATCCGCATTGCTGATTTACTGTAAAGGGGCTGCCGCTCCAAAAAAGGGAACCCTGCCGGATCCCCTTTCCCTTCACTGCTGATAGATATATATGTATTTGATAAATTCATATATCCGCTTCAGGACATCTTCTGAAGTGATCTTGTCCAGCAGTGTGTCAATCTTCTGGCGCATACTTATCACCGTCCTTCCGCTGATCCTATTATATCATGATCCGCAGGCATGGTGAATACTCCCGACCACTTTCTCCTGATATCCGGACAAATACTCGGATTCGCACATACGGATATCCATATGTGATATATTTATTTATAACTCGATTCATACAGCGCACTGATCGTCGTGTCCAACGCTTCCGCGATCGTTTCCAGTTGTCGCAATGTCGGCGATGTCAGACCGTTCTCTATCGTATTCAACGTCGATTTGCTGATACCTGTGATCGCTTCCAGTTCGCGAAGCGTCAGATTCTTATCGGTCCGTGCCTTCCATGTCAGGACTTCCATACATTCAGTCTCCTGGCATAAATTTAGCAAGAATTAATATACTAAAATCTAAAATCTAAAAGGAGGAATGTCTATGTCTACTTTGGAAAAAACTATCAACTTACTCCAAGAAATGCCAGAACACACGCTAGAATCTTTATATGATTTCATTTACTCTATATGGATCCGTCAAGATAATAAAGTAAAGCAACCTGAAAATATTTTCATTCCAACTGAAAAGGATGTAGATTCTATCATTGGAATCGCTCACGAATACGCCAACCCCGAATTGATACCATTAGAAAAGGAGGCGTTCGCAAATGCTATGGCAGAGAAACATGCTATTAATTGATGCCAATGTGCTCCTGCGGGGTATATTAAATGATCATCCCGAAATGGCTCAAAAAGCCAAAGAGGTTATGCAGGCCGGTGCATATACAAAACCCGAAGTCATTGCAGAAGTTGTATATGTACTCCAAAAAGTATACTCCATACAACGTCCTCAGATTAAGGATATGTTAAATCGTGTTCTTTCAATCGTCCGATGCTTTGAAGAAAAATGTGTGTTATCTGCCCTTGATTTATACGCACGAAGCTCTCTGGACTTTGTGGATTGCTTATTGGTTGCCTACCATTCATTGAATGGTGAATCGGTTTTCTCTTTCGATAAAAAGCTAAACAAATACTTAAGCGCTGACACTGTATAGGCTTATGATTTCTTATTTACATCTAAAAAGGACAGCCGCACAAACGACCGCCCTTCGTCGTACCTATGCAGCACATGCTGTTGAACGGCGAATTGTAATCGGAACTAACAGCGAATTAATTTAACATGTTCTGAATATTTGACTGCGCAGTACCGTATTTAACCGCACGCTGCCAGTAAACAAACAACACACTTCT
>ERZ808046.207-NODE-207-length-72567-cov-9.966492_pt1 | contig 72567 bp, 66 predicted proteins | sample MGYA00380196_ERZ808046 | MGnify/ENA primary metagenome ERZ808046 (study PRJEB31490, sample SAMN06133421) | mouse gut metagenome | isolation source: Z6_2 | host: mice | place: China: Chengdu | collected 2015-05 ... | reverse complement strand
CTGATTTTCCAAAGCTATAATCTGATTGACTACATGACGCCCGTTGAAAATGTGCGGCTTACCGCCAAGCTGGACGCCGCCCCCATTCTGGAACGGCTGGGGCTGGAGCAAGACGAAATCGCCCGGAACGTGCTGAAACTGTCCGGTGGACAGCAGCAGCGGGTGGCGATTGCGCGGGCGCTGGCCACCGATGCCCCGGTCATTCTGGCGGACGAGCCAACCGGGAACCTGGACGCCGACACCGCCGAGGAGATCACGGCGGTTCTGAAAGAGAGCGCCCATACGTTCGGGAAGTGCGTGGTGGTCGTGACCCACTCTGGCGAGGTGGCAAAGCAGGCGGATGTGGTGCTGGAAATCAAACGGGGACATTTGAAAGAGAGGGAAATGTGATGAAGAAAATTGCTATTATTTTGACGTGCGTGCTGGCCTGTTTCTCGCTGTTCACCGGCTGCACCAATCAGAAAAACGGCGGCAATCAGGACATGAACGTGGGGAACTCCGTAGAAATTGATGATACGGATATTGATGTTGATACCGGAACAAAGCCGGGTGCCGAGGACAACTCTGACAGTGTTTCCCTGCCAGATGGCTACACTTACAGTTTCAAAGACCCGGATAATGCGGACGGCATTGTAGTCACTCCGAAAGAATAATTAAAATTCCCGTTTCACACAGACTCCACATTGGCTTTATATAGGTTCCACATGGCGGCGGTACTTTGGTAAAGAGTGCCGCCGCCTTTGAATTTGGCGGCTTTAGGAGGTAGCCGCTGTGGAGCAAAGAATGTTTCCGCCATACCCAATGAGGATTGATTTATCAAAAAAATCCTGACCGCTACGAGAGAGTATTCGGCTCATAACTATGAACTGTCAAACCACATTAATGCCTCTGGTGAAGCAACTGCACCTATCTTCCCTCTGAAGATAGGTGCAGTTATTTGTTTTTCAGCAGGTTGCCGCAGCCCCCCCCTCCCATCTGAATTTCAAAAAAATCAGATGGGAGGAAACGGCCATGGCATACAATCATGGCAAGGAAGAACGAAAATGGCAGTGTTGGAAACTGGCTGAAGAAAAGGTATTGCGGTCCTGCGGTATGGATGAAAGCATCATTGAACAGCTTCGCCTTTGGGACAGGGCTTTGTTCAATTCAGACAGGCGCTTTTATGAGAAGTTACAAGATACGGGTACATACCTGGATTGCGCTGCCACCAGAGAAACACCAGCCGAGATTTATACAGTGGAAAATCTGCTGAACGATATTGAAAATGCGGAATTGCTTAAAACCCTGCTGACAGTGGACAAGCTCACCTTGCAAATCTCTGTTCTGAAAATGAACGGGTATTCTACCAATGAAATAGCTGTACTGAAAAAGAAATTGAAGAAATTTCAAAGGTAATTCCAAAATTGCACGTCCCCATGGGCTGCTGGGTGAGAGGTCAAGTCCTCTCACCCAGCTTTTTCGTAGGAGGACGAGCGAATGACATTCATGGATCAGGTCTATACGCTTCGAACGGAAGTCCGTGGCGATGGGAAAACGGCATATTTCATCAGCTTCACGGATGGGCAAGGCGAGTTTTACGATTTGGAGGTATCGGAAGCGTTCTATATAGAATTTCGGCAGATGGAGCGCAAAAACCGTAACCTCCAGCAATCCGATTGGCGGCACCAGGAAGCGTCAGATTTGTGGGATGAAACTTCTGATCAAAAGCTCCGCATTATGGGAAAGGGTTGCAATTTATAGTCGCTTGGTGCAATTGCGGTTTGAAATGCGGGTGTATCTGCCGATAGATTTTATGAGGCGGGATATAACCGCAAGGACTTATTACGAGGGAGCAGGTGCAGCTTTGACTGACAGATGGGCTGCCATAAGAAATGGAGGATTGAAGGAAATGGGTATTAACGGAATAGGAACAGCGGGATATCCGCTGACAGGATACATGGCAAGGAAGACAGGAAGAAGTGCGGAATCCGGGACTGTGGGATTCATGGAAACGGTGGGAAAAAAGGCGGCGCAGGGAAAAGCAGCCGACCAGGATGAGAAAGCCTTTGAGATGGTCGGGCGGGGGGCCCCGCAGGAAGTGAAGGATGCGTGGATGGAGGCGGCGAAAGAAGTAAATGCGAATGGCCTGGGAATCCGGGGCAATGGAATGATGAGCCATATATCGCAGATGATGGTGCAGCGGCTTAATAAACAGCTTAAGGGTGAAACGGAGAATTTTGACATCCTTGGAAACACAGTGGAATCTGCGATCCAGGCAACGAAAAAGGCGCTGCATGACTTGGAACATCCCGTAGTATATACGCCCAGGAGCATAGCGGTTCAGCAGGCCCGTATCAAGGAAGGGGAATTTTACAGGGCATTTTTGGAGAAGCTGGAGAAATTATGAGAAGGCATAAGTCTAACAAGACAGGGTAGGCAATCCCGGCGTTTAGGCAGATTGGGTGCTGACGCGACTCTAAATGACAGGGGTATGGCTGTTTGATAACCAATTGGCAATAATGGAGGAAGATTAAGCAATGGGAATAAATAACGTAAATGAACAAAGTTCTGCGTGGGGAGCGGTTTTCAGGAAAAAACCGGTATTCTTCATGACAGTAAAGGAGACAGAGGCATTTTTCAACGGGAAGATGCGCAGGAACATGGAGCTGTGGGAGGACACTTGCACTCTCAGCAGCAACAATACTTACCGCAGACCGAATACCACCTATGAGGTCTATGACAGGGATAAGGGCAGCGCGTTTTTGGATATGGGATTTCTGATTAAGGATGAGACCAGCAGCCTGAAGGGAAATCTCAGTGATGAAAATGATGTGGATTTCTATAACTTTTCCATCCCATTTATGAACTTTCAACGGAATTACTTTGGCATCGAGGCTTATATAGATATGCCGGAGGGCTGTGATTACGACCTTACCCTGTATGATGAATACGGCAACCAGGTGGGGAAGGCAGAGTGGGATGGGAAGGGCCGGAAAACGCTGACCATCCCTAACTGGGATATGCAGACGGATAAATACTGTATCAAAGTGGAAAACGGAAACGGGGAGGAGATTTCTCCGGATGACTATTATAAGATCAGTTTCCATGTTACCGAAAATAAGGAGCATGAAAAGACGGATGTCATTCGGGAAGCATTCGGGGAACTTCACAACGCATACAGCCGGAAGGATAAAAACTGGCGGGAATATCTTGATAAGTATAATGCAGTTTTGCGGGAGACAGAGCAGAATTATATAAAAGAGATGGAAAGGCTCCATCAGAAACAGTTTGAGAGCCTGCCGGAAGAAAAGAAGTATAAAGGTGGGCGGACCGTGGATGAACTGCTGCAGGATATGGCGGAAGGCAAGGATTTAAGTGATGCAGAACGGGAATATGTTAAAATCTTCGCCAACCTGAAAGATTTTGAAAAAGCACAGCAGAAGGCAGAGCTGAAAAATGACTTTTCAGAGGATTTCGTAAAGGAACTGGAACAGAGGGGCCTCTCCCGTGATGACATAGCGGGGATGCGAGTACGAATTGAGAGCAATGGAACTGTAACCGTGGGTGGGATAGCGAATGATGCCGTCCGGGAACAGGTGCAGGAGCTGGTGGAAAAGTATAGTGACAAGATGTACCAGTATTACATAGGGATAGCGGACAGCGTGGGGAATCTGCCCGGTGGTGTATACCAGTATGCCACGGATGTGCAGGAAGTCCGGCGCTACCTGAAAGGGGTCACGGGAGAAAATATTTCCTTGGAAAATCTTTATTTGACACCCGACGGGAAGATCGGAGGGTTGCCAGACAAGGCGGCTAATCTGCTCAACAAGACAAAGGATAATGCCAAAACAGAGCAGGTGAGGGATGCGCTGAAAAATATCATAGGAAATATCAGGATAAGCGGCGGCTTGGGGATTCCCGATTTCACTTCACAGTTCCAGTTCAGTAACGGTGCGTTCTCCGTGGCGGACAGCGGCTTTGCGGTGGATGTAGGCGCACTGGATGGTCGGCTGACACCACAATCTTCCGGCAATATGTATTCCGATATGTATAAATATCAGTTCAAGAAGGTTTTATAAGATCCACGGCTTTGTATCCCTAATAAGCCGTAGCCTGACAAGGCAGCGGCAGACATCCCCAGCGTTCCGGCAGATTGGGGAATCGGGGGTGGAGCAGAATTTGAAACTCATAAAATAATATCCCGGATAAGCCACAGAGCAAGGGCAGGCATCTCCCGTGTTCCGGAAGATTAGGGAGAGAAGATTGCAGAATATGCCAGAGAGGATGCGGTGCAGAACGTCTGTATGGGGAATAAGTTCCTTGCTTTCCGGAAAAGCGAGGTCGCTAAAGTCGCGCCTGACAGGTCTGCGCTGAAGGGGAAACTCAATTAAAATGTGGCGGACATGGAGAAGATATGGGAGGCGGATGAGAATTATGTCAATTAAGATTGCGAATAATCATGGCAACTATGAAGCAAATCATGTTGATACTGCGAAAAAGCCGGACAGCAGGGCAGCAGCAGAGGTAAAGGTAAGCAAATCAACAAACAGCAAAGACAAGGTGCGGGCATATTATGAGCAGTTATGCAGGAAATTCCCCCAGATCAATATTAATTCGAGTAGGGGCATTGCAGGCGGCGGTAAAAATAATATCGTTCTGAATCTCTCTAATGACTGCCTGAAAAAAATGGCAAATGATCCAGATTTTGCAAAAAAAATCGAAAATGATATAGCGGGTATACCGGCAGCGCATGAGCAGATGCTTGCCAAGGCAAAAAGTGACGGTATTGAGATACATGGGTTTGCTGTGAGGATCAATGCAGATGGGAGTATGCAATGCTCATGTAGCGGTTCAACAAGAACCAGCGTCAAGAAACAAAGCGCATCCGTACTGAATACGGAAAAGAGGCAAAAAGAAAGAGTAGAAAAAAAGCGTGAGGAGAGAAAAATTTTAGAAGAAAAGGCGGCAGAACGACGGGCAGAAAGAAAAGAGCAGATGGATAAGCTGACGGAAGATGAGGAAGCAGAATTATTCACGATATCTACTAATGGCACGGATATAAAAAGCGTCACGCAGAATCTCATAGCAACGGTTTTCGGTACATTGGCGCCTACAGGGGCAAGTTTTGATATAAAGGCGTAAAGTATTCCGCAGCATACGGTTCAGGCATATTGCAAGGGGCGGATGAAAGGCAGTTACACATATTATTATAGAATTTGGAGGTAAAAGAAAGTATGCCAATTAGTATTTCCGATTATCCTGTTTATTTGCAGGATGATTATAAACTTAATAGAGAGTATTTGAAATCCCAGGGGAGGCAAAATGAAGATCAGAAAGTATTTCACAGAGATTCACTGGAAATTTCCCAATTATCGAAAAACAGGGAAATCGTAATGGATAAAATTAAGCATATGGTGGTGCAGTCGGCGGCAGCGCTCAGCGATATGAGGGCTGGAATATTAAAGGAAATCCGTGAAGAAAAAGGGCAGTATGGTTATTCGGATGTTGTGAATGCCTGCGGGTTGGGTTATGCAAGGATGTATTCTGAAATCGAACGGCGCCATGAAAATGAACAGTATTATAAGGCAGATAAAACACTATTGACAAAGGAAGAAGAAATTGAATGGCTGGATCTGCAATATGACCAGGAAGTGGTATGGCAGAAATCCTGTGCCAGAATAGCAGCCCAGGGACAGGTCTTTCTGGGGAATATTCCTGAAATGCCAACAAAAGAGCTGGAGGAATTGGAGGACAGCTTATACCAAGCGAAGGATGTCTATATGAAGCTGTACCGGGAAAGTGGGCAGATGGGGAAGCCGCTTTTCCTGCAAAATTATATGTTTGGCAATGGCCAGATGTATGAAGTGCTGAACAGATTAGGTAACTTACAGGAGAGGGTGTAATAATGCAGGTTAATTTATTGACTTTTAATTCCATATCACCTATACTATTATCTAAGCAGAGGACTACTGTGTAGTTGAGAAGGTAAAACTGAATAAGAATGATATGTGTTTGCGAGGGAACTGAACAAGTTGAAAAAGGTGAGACCTGACCTCTTGACCTGTCGGCTAATACCGGCGTAGGGAAGCAATTTCTTACGCCGTACTGCGTCTGAAAGAGCTTCTGATGATTTGGAAGCTCTATTTTTTATTGCAAGGAGGAAAAGAAAATGACATTTATGGAAGGCATTTTGAGACAGAATAAGCCTATCTGGGACAAGTGTATAGCCACTAAGTTTGTGCAGGATATGAAGAACGGAAAACTACCCATTGAAGATTTTAAGGAATATATTGTACAGGACAGTATCTATCTGAAAAATTATGCCCGTGTGTATGGCAGGGCAATATACCATGCGGAAACATTAAGGGAGATTCAGCTTTACTATTCTATCCTGAACTTTGTAACAGATACAGAGTCAGTGGTGCGCTTGAATTATTTAAGGCAGTTCGGCATGACGGATGATGACATAGAATCTATTGATCCGTTGCCGGAAAACCAGAAATATATTAATTTTCTGTTTGAAACGGCAGAGCGTGGAAATGGGTGTGAAATACTCATGGCGGTACTCCCATGTATGCTGAGTTACAGCTATATATTCCGAAAACTTGCAGATGAACCGGAAAGCCGGAAGTCAAGATATTGGGACTTCATTCAGGATTATGCCGATGACCGATATGCTGAAAGCTGCAAGGAATGGTGTGACTTTGCAGATAAGAAATGTGGGAGCCTTTCCGAAGCTGACCATAAAAAGCTGGGCAGTATTTTTGAAAAGGCGGGTTATCTGGAACTTGATTTTTGGAATATGCCGACTTCATTTACAACCAATTAAAGAGGATTTTATGATAGCTGCCGATGCAGGGCTTTGCTATCTGGAGAAGCAAAAGAAGCGAAAGAGAGGATCATACAATGAAAAAAGTATTGAGTATTGCAGGTTCTGACTGCAGCGGAGGTGCGGGCATACAGGCAGATCTTAAGACATTTTCCGCACACGGCGTATTTGGAATGAGCGTCATTGTATCTGTTGTGGCAGAAAACACAGGCAGGGTAATCGGCATTCAGGATGTAAGCCCGGATATGATTGGTAAACAAATTGATGCTGTTTTTGAAGACATCGAAGTTGATGCAGTGAAAGTCGGCATGCTTTCCACACCGGACTGTATGAACGAAGTTGCTGAAAAACTGAAATATTACCACCCCTCAAATATTGTGATTGATCCTGTGATGTATGCAAAGAACGGCTGTCCACTCATGGAACCTGCGTCAATAAAAACGCTGATCGGGACAGTTATCCCGCTCGCTGACGTACTGACACCGAATATTCCGGAAGCGGAAAAAATAACGGGAAACAGAATCAAATCGGTTGAGGACATGGAAGAAGCTGCAAAGGTAATTCATGCAATGGGATGCAGGGCGGTTGTTGTTAAAGGCGGTCATGCAGCGGGGAATGCGGTGGATGTCCTGTTTGACGGTAAAGAGGTCTGCCATTTTGAATCTATTCGGATTGATACAAATAATACGCATGGAACAGGCTGTACCTTTTCCTCTGCAGTTGCTTCACAGCTTGCAAGAGGCATGAATTTACAGAAGGCAGTTCAAAAAGCAAAGGATTATGTAACAATGGCGATTGAACATTCCCTTAACATTGGGAAAGGCTGCGGACCGACACATCATTTCTGGCACCTTTATCAATACGGGCTGCAGGAAGGAAAGGATGGTGGAAAATGAAAATTGATTATTCTTTATACCTTGTAACAAACCGTTTGCTTATGAGTACAAAGACTTTGGGGGAAGCAGTGGAGCAGGCGATTATTGGCGGATGTACTATGGTGCAGCTCCGGGAAAAAAAGATTTCGTCATTGGATTTTTATGCCCTGGCATTGGAAATAAAAGAGATTGCTGACAGTTATGGAATTCCCCTTATCATAAATGACCGTATCGACATTGCTATGGCAGTGGGCGCAGCCGGGGTACATATCGGACAGAAGGATATTCCTGCAGATATTGCCCGGAAGGTGATTGGTAAGGATATGCTGCTTGGTGTTTCTGCCGCTTCCGTAGCGGAAGCTGAAAATGCGGCAAAAGCTGGAGCCGATTATCTGGGTGTGGGTGCTATGTTTCCAACGGGTACAAAACCGGATGCAGGCTTTGTATCTATGGAGGAACTTGGAAGAATCCGCAGGGCAGTTGATATACCGATTGTTGTGATCGGGGGCATCAATAAGGAAAATGCAATGCTTTTTCAGCCTATGGGGATTGACGGTCTGGCTGTGGTTTCCGCAGTGATTGCCCAGCCTGATATAAAAAAGTCGGCAGCTGACTTAAAATCACAGTTTCGGAAAGGAGGCTGTAAATGAACTTTGAAGCGGCACTCATAAGAAGAGTTGTGCTATATGCGATTAGGGGGCCTGTTTTAACGGAAGTGTAAGAAAGAAAGTAGCCCCACCACCCTCTGTATTTTTTACCCCGACATTCGCGGACAGAAATCCTGCCAATTCTTTTGCTATGCTTAGTCCAAGACCAAAATGTGACTTATTTGTATGTGACTTATCGGCACAATAAAAGCGGTCAAAAATGTAAGGTTTGTCCTCAGCAGAAATTCCCCGCCCGTGATCAATGACAGAAATAGTTATAGCCCTGCGTGACAGAGTGGCTTTTATTTGGATGGATGCTTTCGCTTCAGAATGCGAAATGGCATTATCCATAAAAATGCTTAAAATCTGAAAAAGGCATTCCTGGTCTGTGTATAGTATGGGAAAGTGGACATCCAAAAAATCTGCATCCAAAGGCATTCCTTTTTGGCTGCATATGGGTTCATAAGCCTCATAAAGGGAGACCAGCAAAGTATCAATATTTACCTTTGTTTTATTAATATTGCGTATTCCGGAATCTGAGGAAGCCAGTAAAAGCATATCTTTAATCAACTTTGACATTCGCATAGTTTCTGCATCTATAATATTCGTGGCCTTTTGAATATCTGGTATTCCTCCACTTAATCTGTTTATTTTGTCATTGTTGGCAAGTATGACTGCAAGCGGCGATTTTAGCTCATGGGAGGCAGCGGCGATAAAGCCTTTTTGGCTTTTTAATACTTTTTCAGTTGGTTCTATGGCGTGTTTCAGCAGAAAACGGCTTACAATTACGATACAGAATAAGGAGATAACCCATAGCAGTATATAAAAAGGCAGTTGTTTTCCTATCAGCTCAAAAGTTGTCTTTTGCTGCTGCAGCAGGCTCAGATAAAACAGGGTTCCGTTTTTGTCAATGACAATAGCCGGAATTCCCCAATATTTATCATGTGAACAACCGGAAAAAGATAAAATTCCGCCTTGTGTTGTAGCCATTGTCCGATCTAATGCGGTGACAGATTCCACATTTGCCTTCTCTGTAAACTGCTTTAATAAAATGGTTATATCGGTTGGAAATGAGAGAGGGCTTTGATAAATAACATTTCCCTGTGCATCCTTCAGCTCGGCAAAAATGGAATAGCTATCTTCGTAGGGCTTAATAACCGTTTGAGGACTTTTTTCCGGATTTTCCAGTTCATAAATCATTAACATAGAAAGCCGCCCGAAAAAAATACTGTCGTTTTGGTGTTTGCTATAAACGGAATCATTGCACAAAAACACGATAGCGATGGTTATGATAGACATAATGGAACTGATAAAAATAAGATGCAGTTTTTTATATAAATGTTCCAGCATTTTAGCCCTCCAATTTATAACCAGATCCGTAAACCGTTTTTATTTCGCAGCCGCTTCCTATCTCACGTAATCGTTTCCTGAGAAACGAAATATAATTGTCCACGTTTCCGGGGACGATATCTGTATCGGTTCCCCAGACTTTGTATATCAGTTGTTCTCTGGAGATGAGGGACTGGGGGTGGCTGATCAATACGGATAATACTTCAGACTCTCTTGCAGTTAAAAGCAGGGAATTTGTACCGCATGACAGGATATGTTCCGTTTGGTTGAAAGACAGATCGGAAAAACAGGTACAAGTTTCCTGCCTGATTTCTGCCGGGCGCCTGATCAATGCCCTGATGCGCGCAAGCAGTTCAGGTATATGGAAAGGCTTTACCAGATAGTCATCCGCACCGTTATCCAGTCCCTCTATTCTGTCATTCAGTTCTGACATCCCCGTAATGATAATGACAGGGATTACAATTCCCTTCCGGCGCATGGCTTTAATAATAGTCATTCCGTCAATGATGGGGAGCATACGGTCAATGACTGCCAAATCATAGCAGTATTCAATATTTAGTGCATGGATCATGGCGGTTTCCCCATCATGGCAGCAGTCAACTATATATCCGGCTTTTTGCAGTTCATCCTGTATGGAACTGCAAAGTTCTATATCATCTTCAAGCAGTAGTATTTTCATGATATCAAATCCTCTTTCCATGGTGTTGCTCCAGATATGGCTGGAAAGACATTTTCCATTTGCGGGTTACTCTTTTCTATTTAGTATAGCAGATAAATCTATAAAAATCCTATAAAATATTACGTTTAAATAGATTCCGGTTACAAGATTTTTTTAGGACTTTGCAGTTATAATGAGAAAAAAAAGAAAGGAAGTTTTTATGATGAAAAATCAAAAAATGTGGAAAGGTTTCGTAATTGGACTGTGCATATCTGCTCTTACAGGATGCGGCACTGGAACAAATGAAGAGACAGGGGGCGTGGATAGGCATGTAACAGAGGAGCAAAGCAGCATGTTTGATGACCAGGACAGGCATTCAGATGAAAATGATAACATTGCCCCTGCAGATGGCAATGGCAGCCAGGAAAACGGAGACAATTCCCTGCCGGATGGGAAGGTCACAAACGGAGCGGACGCTTCGCAGGAGAATCAGAATAATACCACAGCTAACGGTACAGATGAGAAAGTGGATGCAGAAAGTTTGTATACTTCAGCAGCCCTAAGAGGGAGTGTTGTGGAATTTTCGGATGGCAGTTGTACAGTAAGTGCTGCCGTAACGGAAGAGGATGGAAAAACCTCCGTAGCAGCTGCGCCTGGGCATGAAAGCGAGGATACAAATGTAGTGGTGACATATCAGGAGGGCTGTGTGGTCCAGATTGCAACCATCTATACTTCAACCGGAACTGCAGAATTGGAGCAGGCGTCTATATCTGACATCAAGAAACAGACAAGTGTTATTGTCTATGGAAGTTTTGAAGATACACATCATGTATCGGCAAACAAAATTATCATATGTCATAGAACAGCCTGAACAGGAGGTGCTGAATTTGAAATTTTATCAGCTTACATTTCGGTATTTATGCCGAAAGAAGTCTAAGACATTTATTTTGCTTTTGGCATTGCTGTTTATAAACAGTATGATTTTGAGTTCCTACATGATTTTGCATGCCACAGAAGATTCCCGGATTGCCATGCAGGAAAAGATGGGAACCAAGGTAGTGCTGGAAGTGAAGGGGAGCGGTCAAAAGATTGCAGAAAATGAGATTAGAGCAATTCGAGACCTGGATGGAGTGATATATGTCAACCGTCTGACCAGCAACGCTGTTTATCCTGCTGATTTTAATCCTGTTACAAATAGTGACTCCGAAGAAGAAAATAACCAAAAAGTAACGCTGCTGTCCTATGATGATCTGGAGCGTGACAGTGCCTTTAGTGATTTAAGATATCGCTTAATGAAGGGAAGCATGATTACGGAGGGCTCTGAAAAAGGGGCTGTGATCAATTATGTGTTGGCGGATGCGAATGGTCTTGAAATAGGGGATGAGATGAAAGTCGGAACGGAAACCGGGAGTGTAATCAGCGTAAAAATTATAGGTGTTTTCGTTGCGGGAAGTGAGAGAAACCAGATGAATACCCTGCCGGCAGTCAACCGTATTGAAAATCAGATTTTTATTGACAATGAATCCTTTAGGGAGCTGTTTGATCATGCAGGTTACTCAAAAATAGCAGTATATACCAAAAATCCGGACCAAATAGATGTTCTGGTACAGGAATTAAAAGAATTTTTAGCTAACCGAGTGGAAATCGCAACTGCTGATATGTTATATCGTCAGTTGGAGGTGCCGCTGAACAGAATCGTCCGTGTGACGAAACTTATGCTGCTATTCACGTTGGCTGCAGGGGTAACAATTACTTCCCTGTTACTCTGTATGTGGATGCGGTCGAGAAAAAGAGAAATTGCTGTTTTTATCAGTATGGGAAAAAGAAAAGTGGATATTATTATGCAGTTTTTTATGGAAACAGCAGTGGTCTTTTGTTTGTCTGTATTTGGTGCCTTTGTAATAGGAAGTGGAATGGCAGGAATTATGAAAAAACTGCTCATGGAAGAAAATGCAGCAGTTCTATTATCAGTTTCCCTGCAAGCAGGGGATATTGCAGCAATGTTCTTTGCAGGAGGCTGTATAGCAGTTATTGCTGTCTGTATTTCATTGCTGCCCATTTTATGGACAAATCCAAAAGATATTTTATCAAAAATGGAGGGATAGTAGATGAAGGGTTTTAGTTTGGCATGGCGTTCTGTTATTAGAAAGCCTGTAAAAAGCGTCCTGCTGTTTGTAACTGTATTTACCATCAGCCTGTTGCTATTGTCTGGATTGAGCAGCGGGAAAGCAACGATTCAAATGCAGGATCATACAAGGCAGGCAATCGGGGCGGGGCTTCTGCTGGAAGAAAATGAAGCAGACCGACACCGGAGGATTGATGTGTTAGCAGGGCAGCTTGACCATGAGGAAGGCAGCTTAGGCGGATACCATCAGGAAAAAATTACAATAAACGGAGTAGAAAACTGGAGAACATGGACGGATAATTCTTTTGAAACTCTGTTAGTGGAGGATATTGAAATAATAGCTGGTACAGAAGGGATTGATGATTACAATATTACAACAGTTACAACTGCTGCAAGGCCGATTGATTTTATCCGTATTGAGGATGAGGATGTGGACCAGTATAGTGATCTTGGAGGCGTGTCACTGATTGGAAACAAAGATATGTCTATGGACTCTAATTTTCTTTCGGGCAATGCCTTTATCACGGACGGCAGAATGATTCAAGAAGGTGAAAAGGATGTCTGTGTCATTTCATCAGAGCTTGCGGATAAAAATCAATTGGAAATCGGAAGCATTATTAGATTTGGCAAATGTGGTAATATAGAGGATTCAATGACTTATGAAGCTGAAGTTGTGGGTATCTATCAGGTGAACCAGCCAATAGCCCCTTATATGTATGGAGATACTTACCGATCTGAAAATATTATTTTTACGGACTTGGATTTCCCTGAAAAGGTGGATGGAAAAGCAGGTGATCCATTATATGAGAAGGCATATTTTAAGATTGCGGATGTGAAGGAATATGAAAATGTAAAGCTAAAGGTAATGGAGGCAGATATAGCATGGGAACGGTATGATCTGATTGACAATAACGGAAATATGAATACCCTGTCCGCAAATTTTAATGAAATGGAGAAGTACAGCAGAGTTTTAGTCTGGGTCATTTCAGGGGCAAGCCTGGTTATCCTGTTTCTTATTTTTCAGTTTTGGATGAAAAGCCGGAATAGAGAAATTGGAATTATGCTGTCAATGGGAACTTCAAAAATTCAGATTTTAGCCCAGATCATGACAGAAGCATTTATGATTGCAGCAGTGGCTGTGTTGATTTCTTTTTTGGCGGCGCCGGAAGTGTCAGATCTGATGGCGGATTATCTGGTAGAACAACAGATACAGAGTATGGAAGAACAGGATTTACTGGATGAGGGAAAAGTGGCATTTTCTTACGAAAAATCAGAGCAGAATGTGGTGGGTGTGCAGGCAGAAATTACTTCCGGGATGTTAATACAGGATGCTGCGGGAATGGCCCTGCTTATTGCAATATCTGTATGTGTATCGGGTATTGCCATAATGAAAAGGAATCCCAGGGATATCCTGCAGGCTCTGTAAACAGTTTATATGTGCAGGTATTAAGGGAAACGCTGAGGAAAGGGTTTCTCTGGAAATAAGTTAAGGAGGACAGCTGAAATGATATTAGAAGCAAAAAATGTGGAATATGCATATAAATCCCAAAAGGAAAGGAAAGTTTTAGACAATATTTCTGTTCGGTTTGAAGAAAAAAAGTTTTATACCATCATTGGAGCCAGCGGAGCCGGAAAAACAACTCTTTTGTCTTTGTTGGCAGGGCTTGACAGTCCAACAGGAGGGACTGTTCTATATGAAGGGGAAGATATCCTTACGAAAGGCTTGAATTATCACAGAAAGAATCATGTATCCTTAGTTTTTCAGGAATATAATTTGATTGATTATCTTACTACGGAGGAAAATGTAAAATTGGGAGGGACAGATCAGCCGGAGGAACTGCTTTCAAAAGTGAATATTCCGCAGGAGGCATGGAAAAGAAATGTAATGAAGCTGTCCGGCGGGCAACAGCAGCGGGTAGCGATTGCAAGAGCACTGGCAAGCAATGCAAAAGTTTTATTGGCGGATGAGCCGACTGGAAATCTGGATGAACAGACCGCAGAGGGGATTATTGAGTTATTGAAGCGGACGGCCCATGAGCTGGGTAAATGTGTAATTGTGGTTACACATAGTAAATATTTAGCAAATGAAGCAGATGAAATTGTGCAGATTAGGAATGGAATGATTGATTTATAGAATGAAGGAACTCTGCAAAAGACAACCGCCGCACTATGGTTTACCACCATATGCGGTGGTCTGCCATTTACGCAGGCAGTAAATCGTCTATTCATGCTGACGGAGTTAAAAAAATTCTTATTTTTCCGATACACAAAAGGTATAATAGAAGTGAAAAAACCAGTGGCGTTCTATTTAGGAAGCAGGGAAGAAGAATGATCGATCTATATTATGTGGAAGATGATGAAATTATAGCCCAGGCGGTAAAAGATTTTCTTGGACAGCGTGGCTATAAGGTTTCGGTTTTTCCTACAGTTACCGGCGCAAAAGAGGCATTGCTCCATATGTGCCCAACGATTGTTTTGGTGGATTGGAATATGCCGGATGGGAATGGAAATCTGCTTGTACAGTGGATTCGTTCAAAATGGAAGGAACTGCCTGTTATTTTTCTTACGGTTCGTGGAGATTGCAGTGATATTGTTGCCGGCTTTGAGAACGGTGCGGATGATTATGTGGTAAAACCTTTTGAACTGGATGTTTTGCTTTCACGTATCAAGGCCCTGCTGCGGAGGACGGGGGATGCCTCAAAACAATACTTATCCTGCGGTTCCATATCCCTTGACATGAAAAAAATGCTGGTCCGTGACGGTGTGGAGGAAATAAGTCTGAGCCCTTTAGAATATCAGTTGCTTTTATATCTTTTGCGGAACAAGGGAAAAACAGTCACAAGGACAAAATTATTGGAAGAGATCTGGGACAGCAGCGGGAACTATGTGAATGACAACACACTCACTGTTACCATGAAGCGTCTACGGGAAAAGCTGCATCAGCCGGTCTGCCTGAAAACGGTCAGAAGTGTAGGCTATCGAATGGAGGAATTGGAATGATCAGAAGAAATAATATTGTGATTCTTGCAGGTTTTGTCTTTTCTGTAAGCCTGCTTGCGGTTTCGATCACCACAATGTTCTTGTTAAATCACTACAACCATGCACATATGCAGGCGCTGGGTGAAATTTGCCAGAAAGTCATAGAAAAGCAGCCGGAGGCAGAGCAGAATATATTGGAGGCGTTAAAAGAATATAAATATGAACCGGCCAGCCTGCCGGCAGAAAACATTATTTTGTCATATGGCTACAGACCGTCAGACTTTTGGAAGTCAGCCGAAAAGTACAGTATATTTTTTTCGGCTGTTGGTTTTCTGGCAGGGGGGCTGTTATTTTTTATTACATGTTTGCTTTGGCGGCAAAAGGAGAACATGTGTATAAGAATGCTGACAGAATATTTGGAAAAGGTACACACAGGAGAAAGCGATGTCCTCTTTCAAACGGGCGAAGGTGACTTTTCTAAATTGCAGGATGAAATCTATAAGATAGTGACGGAATTACAGCAGACAAGGGATGCGGCAGTTAAAGCGAAAAAAAATTATGCCGAAAATCTTTATAATATTGCCCATCAGATCAAAACGCCAATCACTTCTATTTCTCTGTCCCTGCAGATGCTGCAGGAAAAACCATCTTCAAAGCATTTTGGACAAATACACAGGCAGCTCTCCCGCATGACTTATTTTGAAGAGGCGCTGCTGCTGTTATCACGCATTGATGCCGGGAATTTGCCGCTGAAACAGGAAGATGTTGATATCTTTACGGTTCTGGTGCTCGCTGCGGACAATCTGCAGGAAATGCTTTTAAGGGCTGATGTTTCTGTCGACATACCGGAATTGGGCGAAATGCTGATTCGCGCGGATCTGGAGTGGACAATGGAGGCGATCATGAATGTTCTGAAAGATTGTATGGAGCATACGCCGCCGGGGGGAACTGTCCACTGTTCCTACGAACAGAATCCGCTTTATACACAAATCAAGATTTGGGATACAGGAGCCGGATTTGCGAAAGAGGATATCCCCCACCTTTTTGAACGGTTTTATCGGGGGCGGAAGATGGAAGGAGACGGCATAGGGATTGGCCTGGCACTTTCCAGGGCAATTATAGAGATGCAGAATGGAACCATTACAGCGCGAAACCTTACAAATGCCGGGGCGTGTTTTGAAATCCGTTTTTACAGTCACTGAGTTGTCACTTATATTTGCTATAATAGAATTTAGATCATAGAAAATACGAAGTGATTTCTATGATCGGATTATAAGCAATGTACAATTCAGGACAGGAGGAGAAAAAAGTATGCAGATCCTAAGATGTGAAGGGATTAAAAAGGTGTACGGCACTGGAAACAGCCGGGTTGCGGCTTTGCAAAAGATAGATCTGTCGGTGGAAAAGGGGGAGTTTGTGGCAATCGTAGGGGCTTCCGGATCTGGAAAATCTACATTGCTGCACATACTTGGCTCTGTGGATAAGCCTACAGAGGGAAAGGTCATTGTTGAAGGAACCGATATTTCTACATTGAATCAAACCGAGGCAGCTATTTTCAGACGCAGGAAGGTGGGACTGGTCTATCAGTTTTATAATCTGATACCGACACTTACTATCCGGAAAAATATCCTCATGCCACTGCTGTTGGATAAGAAAAAGCCAAATCAGGAATATTTTGAACAGGTAGTCGGTTCTTTGGGAATCGCTGATAAGTTGGAATCGCTCCCGAACCAGTTATCGGGAGGCCAGCAGCAGCGGGCGGCGATCGCCCGGTCTCTGATTTACCGTCCGGCGCTTCTTCTGGCGGACGAGCCCACCGGAAATCTGGATCAGAAAAATTCAAGAGAGATTATGGATATGCTGAAATTATCAAACCGCAATCTGGAGCAGACCATTCTGCTGATCACTCATGACGAAAAAATCGCGCTGGAGGCAGACCGCATTGTAACCATAGAGGATGGGCAGATCATCAGCGATGAGAAGCGGGGGTGAGCAGTATGTGGAAAAACTATTCAACTGATTATATAAAAAATAACCGGGCTTCCGGTATTTCCATTATGGCAGCATCTTTCATTGCCGCATTGTTTCTCTCCTTTCTTTGCTGCCTGTTTTATAATTTCTGGCTGGACAATATTGAGGGGACAAAATTGGAGGATGGTAGTTGGCATGGCCGTATTACAGGAGAGATCAGTGAGGACAATCTGGCAGTTATCAATCATTTTGCCAATGTAGAAAAGGCGGTAGTCAATGAGGAACTGTCCGGGGAAAAAAGAACGGTAGTAGATGTGTATTTTTATAATAAAAGGACAGTGTATCAGGATATGTCTGCCCTGGCAAATATTCTGGATCTGACAGAAGATGCGGTTTCCTATAATTATCAGCTTTTATCCCTGTATTTTGTCCGTATTCCCGGTGACAATATGCCGAGGCTGCTGATGCCGGCGTATTTGGCGGTAGTGGTAATTGTGTGCTTTTCTTTGATCCTGGTAATCCATAATTCATTTGCTGTATCCATGAACAGCAGGGTCCATCAGTTTGGCATTTTTGCAAGCATCGGGGCTACGCCAGTACAAATCCGGGCATGTCTGGTACAGGAGGCTCTCTTTCTGTCTGTTGCACCGATTATGGCGGGGATTTTGTCGGGAATTGCTTTCAGCTTTTGCACGGTTTGTGGAATGAGTGCCTTCGCAGCGAATCTTGCGGGAGGACGGCAGATGCCCTTTAGCTGTCATCCGGTTCTTCTGATTCTTGTGCTTTTATTATCTATTCTCACAGTGCTTGTTTCTGCATGGCTTCCGGCGCGAAAGCTGAGCAGGCTGACTCCACTTGAATCAATCCGGGGTACGGATGAATTGCAGCTGAAAAAGAAAAAACATTCCCCTGTTTTGTCTGCGCTGTTTGGAATGGAGGGGGAATTGGCCGGAAATGCGTTAAAGGCCCAGAAAAAGGCTCTGCGTACCACATCTCTGTCATTGACGCTGGCATTTCTGGGCTTTATGACAATGCAGTGTTTTTGGACACTTTCCGGTATCAGCACAAATCATACCTATTTTGAAAAATATCAGGATGCATGGGATGTTATGCTGACTGTGAAAGATACCCGAATAGAGGATTTTACGCTGGCGGAGGAACTCCGGGGACTGCCGGGAGTGGAAAGCAGTGTTGTATATCAAAAGGCAGATGCAGTATGCATATTGCCGCAGCAGGCACAAAGCCTGGAATTGTTGGCATTGGGAGGTTTGGAAGGGCTTTCAGGAGATTTGGTATTTTTTGATGAGGCTTTGTTTCGGATTGAAGCCCCCATCTTTATTTTGGACGATGAGAGTTTTGGTGAGTTCTGCGGACAGATCGGGATAGCCTCCCGTTTTGACGGGGCAATCATCTTAAATCGGTTATGGGACAGCGTTAACAGTAACTTCCGTTATCCGGAATACATTCCTTATGTGAAAGAAGATATGGATACAGTTGTTTTGTATGGGACTGCTGAAAAAGGGGACATGGCATCTGTAAACATGGTAGAGATTCCGGTGCTGGCCTGTACACAGGAATCTCCGCTTCTGCGGGAAGAATACGGAAAGTCTGGCTATCCTCTGGTACAGTTTCTCCCTCTGTCTCTGTGGAAGGAAATCAATGGACAGATAGGAGGTGGGGCCGGGCAGGATACTTATGTCCGGGTATTGGCAAACGACAGGGCAGAACGGGAAACATTGAATGCATTGGAAGATAAAATAGGGCAGATAATCCGTTCGGAATATGAATTGGATAGCGAGAACCGTATCCGGGAGAGAGAAGACAATGATAAAATGATAGAGGGGTATGAACTGATATTAGGTGCGTTCTGTGTCCTGCTTGCAATGATCGGGATTGCCCATGTGTTTTCCCACACTTTGGGTTTCCTGCGCCAAAGAAAGCGGGAATTCGCCCGGTATATGTCTGTTGGGCTTACACCGGAAGGGATACGCAAAATGTTCTGCATTGAGGCTTTGGTGATTGCAGGGCGTCCGGTGCTTGTCACATTGGTGCTCACAATAGGGGCTGTGGCATTCATGATAAAGGCGAGCTACCTGGATCCTATGGAATTTATCGAAGCGGCTCCGATAGTGCCGATTCTGGTCTTTGTCTTAGCCGTCTTTGGGTTTGTAGCATTGGCATATTATCTGGGTGGAAAAAAGATACTTAAAGCCGGCCTGGTGGATACTTTGCGTGATGATACTATGATGTAAAATGAGCAATATCCTGGAAGTGCAGATTCATACGAAAAAATGCATCTGTTTTTCCCGAAATATATTTTTTAATATCAGCAGTCCTTTTTTCAAATCATCTTCCGTATTGGGTGAGGCAATAGACAACCTGACGTAAGATGATTTGTTTTCGTTCTGCATTGCAAAACGGTGGGAGCCAAGCACATGAATCCCTTTCCGCAATGCCAGCAGTTCCAATTCCTCGCTTGTCAGATGCGCCGGGAGCGGCAGCCAGTGGAAGAAATGCTCAATCTTATCTGTATGGGATGAGGGGAAGACAGACCTGAATATCTGGTTTCTTTTCCGGGCAGAAAGGATTTTCTGCTTTACAATGTTTTGCGCTTCTCCGCTCTCAATCAGTTCTGTAATGATCTCACTGTTAAGGGAAACCGTTTTCAGATTGATGCCAAGCATACCGGAGACAAGCAGTTCACGGTATCGGTCTGGAAAGGCAATAAAGGCTACCCGCAGACCTGCACAAAGTGATTTTGAAATGCTGCAGATGTGGACTGTCTGCTCCGGCACCAGCGAAAAAAGAGGTTTTGCATCGGGAGCATTTTGTCCATAAGCGGACAGGAAGGAATATATGTCATCCTCTATCACAAGCAGGCGGAAACGCCGGATAATCTCTGTCAGCTCCTCCCTGCGGGATTGCGGCATAAAAATACTTGTGGGATTGCTGCAGGTCGGCATGAGGTAAATGCCTCTTATTTCCGTATTCTTACAAATGTTCAGGAGCCCATCGGGGGACATCCCATATCCGTCTGCGGGGACGGCAATCAACTGTATATGAAGGAAATTAGCAAGTCCTTTAAAATTTGTATAGGTAAAATTGTCTACGACTATTTTATCCCCGGCCCTGAAAAGAGAAATAAGGATGACGGATAAGGCGTTTTGCGCCCCGGCAGAGAGCAGGACATTTTCTTCTCCCGCATCCACTCCAATGCGGCGCAGCCATTTCCGGGCGGCGTTTATCTGCCGTTTTGTTCCAAGAGGATTGCTGTATTCAAAAAGCCGGATGGACTCCTCCCGGTCAAGGACAAGCCGTGCGGCGTTTCGGACGGCTTGGTTGCTTTCATAAAACGGCTTGATCATTCCCATTTCTATGACCCCTTCATCTTTTTCAAGAAAGGTATTCTGCGTGGAAGTGCCGGGGGAGACAAAGGTTCCCCTGCCGGTGACAGCATATAGGAGCCCTTTCAGTTCGCACAGTTTATACGCCCTTGTGACCGTGCTTAAATTCAGGTCGAGGAAGTCGGCGAGTTCCCGCTGGGGCGGCAACTTCGTATTTTCCGGCAGTTTGCCGGAAAGGATATCCGCTTCAAGACTGGCTGCTATGGAAAGATAGTAAGGCTTTTCCAGCTTGGATTTCTGCGGCTTCCATGACATGGGATAATCTTCAAAGGAATTGACAGGCATATGGTTACCCTCCTCAAAATTGTATGCAACACAATTCTAACATTGTATGCATACAATTTCAAGTTTATAATGGGTTGCAGAAAGCCATTGTTACCTGTCTGGTGGCAGTTTCCCTTGGTTTGGCACTGCGCCCTGTGACAGTGAAGAGGATATAAGAACTATGGAAATAGATATGACAACAGGAAAGCCCGTTAAGGCCATACTGAGATTTTTCCTCCCGCTGTTTGCGGGAAATATCATGCAGAATCTTTACAATGTTTTTGATACGGCGGTTGTAGGGCATATATTAGGCAAAAATGCTTTAGCCGCTGTGGGGAACTCTTATGTACCCGCGCTGATCATAAACAGCATTATTTTAGGGATTTCCTCTGGCATTTTGATCTTGCTGGCACAGGTTTATGGCGCAGGAGAGATAGAAAAGGCACAGAATTGTATGGGTTCCATCCAGATGTTGGTATTCCTGATTGGCGGCGGGCTGGCCTGTATTTTCTTTTTGGCAGCCAGAGGAATATTTACGACAATGGATGTGCCGGCAGAATCTATCGGCTATGCTACAGAATATTTGAGGATTACAGCATTGGGAATTCCATTCCTGTCGGCATACAATTTTTATTCTGCGGTGATAAAAGCCGGAGGGGATTCTAAGATGCCGGTAAAGTATATGTCCGTTTCCTGCTTTATGAATATCGTGCTTGACTATGTGTTTGTTGCAGCCTTAAGGCTGGGGATAAGAGGGGCGGCATTTGCAACGGTGCTATCACAGATTGTGGCTGCGGGGCTGATTGTTTTCTATTTAGATCGGAAGGACAAAGGGGCGCTGGTGATACGGCCAAATTTTAAGTATGTGCGGCCAATCTTCCGGCTTGGCATAACGGGAGTAGTCCAGAATGGCGCCTCCGCTGTCAGTATGTTTTTTATTCAGGGGGCGATCAACCAGTTTGGTGTCAATGAGATTTCTGCTTACACATCAGCCTACAAGATTGAATCGGTATTGACGATCCCGGCTGTTAATCTGGGTACAGCACTAAGTGTTTTCATAGCCCAAAATACAGGGGCTGAAAATTATGAGAGGGTCCGCAGGGGATTAAGGGACAGCTTCAAAGTTTCAGCAGCCATTACAGCCGTGGCGGTGATTATTTTATGGACTGTCTCACCATGGCTCATGTACCTGTTGGTGGGGAGTGAAAAGGAGATTATCCGCATCGGGGTGCAATACCTGCACATCATTTCCCTGACATTCCCTTTATGTGTCAGCCTTTATTTATTGACGAACTTCCTACGCGGGGCCGGGGAGATTGGCTATCCGCTTTTTAATACGCTGCTTGAACTGAGCTTCCGAACAGCCTTTGCTTTTGTTTCAGTGCAGTATATTGGGTTTTGCGGGATCATGTTTTGCAGGCCTTTAAGTTTTGTTATAAGTACAGTCAGTTTATCCTGCCGATATTTTACAAAGAAGTGGCAGAAGTAGATGGAGAATAGCATATCACCGAAACAACACTGCATATATGGCGGATGGAAAGGAAATACCTGTGTCGCGCCTTAGAAGTACGGAATTCTCAAAAGTGATTTTACAGTATATAAGGTACAGCATATGAGGGATTGGAGATTGTAAAATGATGGATAAATAGTGCTTATTTTTGGAATAATAAGCATTATTTTTACTATGAGCCGGATTCCGGAGCACGACAGCGTTTGGTGGAGATAAGCATATGTATAATAATTTCTTTTATGGCTGGTATTTTAAGTGCCAGTCTGATACCCAGACTTTAGCGGTAATACCTGCCGTTCACAACGCAAGAAACAAACGCACTTGTTCTATTCAGGTTATTACGGATCAGGATGCATGGACAGTTACGTTCCCTGCAGATTTATTTAAGCGCACAAAAGGGAATATTTTTATCGGGGAGAACCGATTTGGTAAAAAAGGTATTCGTCTGGCAATACACACTCCTCAGCTGACCATCAGGGGGAATTTAGATTTTGGGCGGTTATTTCCATTAAAATATGATATTATGGGACCGTTTATGCTGGTGCCATTTATGGAATGCCGTCACAGCGTGTGGAGCATGCGGCATTTGGTCACGGGGAATGTGTGTATCAATGGGCAGGAATATTCTTTTCAGAATGCAAGGGGATATTGGGAAGGAGACAGGGGGCGATCATTTCCCAAAGAGTATATATGGACGCAGTGTTGCTTTGAGGGCGGGGCTTTAATGCTGTCAGTGGCGGATATTCCTATGGCAGGCATTCACTTTACCGGTATTATAGGCGCTGTTTTATGGCGGGGAAAAGAGTATAGAATTGCCACTTATCTGGGAGCCAGAGTCGTTCGGATTCAAAACAAAACGGTTCGGGTCATACAGGGAAATCTGGAATTGGAGGTACGGCTGCTGGAAGCAGCAAAACAGCCGCTTAAGGCGCCGACGAAGGGGAATATGGTAAGGACAATTCACGAAAGCGCCTCCTGCCGGGCGTTTTACCGATTTCGTAAAAAGGGCTGTATCCTTTTTGCTTTTGAAACAGATAAGGCTCCATTTGAATTTGAATATTTTTCAAGATACTAAAACTATATGTTGTATGCAATGAGGTTACGGCAGAAGGAAGCCGAATGTGGAGAACATCGCAGAGAGGATTTTATCTGCCTGCGGGGAGCCGATCTGCTTTGAGCGTATTTTGCAGGAAGTGTTCAAAGGATAGGGGCTTTCCATGAATTTTGAGCAGTATACATTAGTGGGAAGTACGGTGCGTTCTTATCTTTCATGGCTGAAAGATACCGGGAAGGTGGCGGCTGAATTTCAAGATAATAATATTGTTTCATGGAATATGTTTGGCAGTAGACTGAACTTTACTTGACAAATGAGTTTATATCAGATATGCTGATATAAGTGACCATGCGGTCACCTATATTAAATACAAGGAGTGACCATATGGTCATTTAGAGGGAGATTATAATGCCGACACCCTTATTTTTTGGACTGCGTACTGAAAAACGGCAAAATATTTTTGCGGCAGGAATATCCGAGTTTGCCGATTATGGTTATGAAAACAGTTCTACAAATCGAATTATCAAAAAGGCTGGGATCAGTAAAGGAAGTCTGTTCAAATATTTTCCGACAAAAGAGGATTTCTATTTTTTTGTTCTTGATACTATTACAGCGGAACTTATTTCCGGCTTAGAAGAAAAAATAAATACCCTTTCTCCGGATTTATTTCAACGGATAATAGAATACTCTGTTTTGGAGTTTTCATGGTATATTTTGTATCCCCAAAAGTCCAAAATGATTGTCAGGGCGTTCACTAAAAGCGATACCGATATTTACAGAAAAACCGTATTAAAATATGGCAATAGGGAACAGGATATATTTTGTTGGTTTTTACAGGATATTGATACAACTCAGTTTCGGTGGGAAAGGCAAAAAACGATTGATCTAATAAAGTGGTTACTCAAAGGTTTTAATGATGATTTCTTGACAAGAATACAAAAACAGGCTTATTTAGATTTTGAAATGTTAGAAAAAGAATATGTAAAAAATTTGTCAGAGTATATAGAAATCCTAAAGGCTGGAATCATAAAATAAGGGAGGCTAATATGTTTTATCATGCCCATAATGGAAGCGTCCGTGTTGGAAATTCTGAAATGGATTACATATCTTTTGGAAATGGAAATAGAAATCTCATTATGCTGCCCGGATTGGGAGACGGACTGTCTACGATAAGAGGAATGGCTCTTCTTTTTTCGATGATGTATAGGATATATGCCAAAGAATTTACCGTATATGTGTTCAGCCGGAAAAATCATTTGCAAGAGGGATATTCTACAAGGGAAATGGCAAAAGATCATGCAGAAGCCATGGCCGTTCTTGGTATTGCAAAAGCAGATGTTTTAGGCATATCCCAAGGTGGTATGATAGCACAATATCTTGCAATTGATTATCCCGATTTGGTCAGCAGACTCATCTTGGCGGTAACAAGTGCAAAACCCAATGAAATAATAAAAAGCGTAGTTGGCGTTTGGACTGAGATGGCAATGCAAGGAAACTATAAGGATTTAATAATAGATACAGCAGAAAAATCATATTCAGAGAGATACTTAAAAAAGTATCGGCCAATTTATCCGTTCATTGGAAGAATAGGAAAGCCCAAAAGTTTTAAGCGTTTTCTCATACAGGCAGCTTCTTGTATCAGCCACAATGCTTATACGGAATTGAACAAAATAGTATGTCCTACATTAGTGATTGGCGGGGACTGCGATAAAATTGTTGGAACAACTGCGGCTTCTGCAATAGCCGAAAAAATTAGTCATAGCGAGTTGTTTATTTATAATGGTCTTGGTCATGCAGCGTATGAAGAAGCAAAAGATTTTAATGAAAGGGTTTTAGAATTTCTGATGAGATAAGAGCAATCCCAGTCAGAGCAGTCAACAATGTGGAAATGGATCAAGCGCAAAGAAATATATTTCATTTTGGGGAATAAAGGACTATAATAAAAGATATCGAAAGATCAGAGCGTTTGTATTCTATTTTTTGCTGTATTGTGTGGATTTCATGGGGGAAAGAGGTATGCAATTTCTGGATAAAAGGATTCCGGTAAATACATATATTATTCGGAGAATGAACTATATCCTTCTGGTCACCAGCCGCAATAGGGGCGGTTCCGAGTGACACAGGAGCTGCCGTATAAATAAAATTGGAGGAACGGAAAGATGAGAGGTCATGTCTACCCGATGGCAGGAGACACAGCGGAAAAGGCAGAGAGAAGTGCGGAATGTGAGCCTGGGGGATTTATGGAGGATACTGAAAAAAATTATGGAAGAGAAATCAGAGCAACATGGGAAAAGCAGCCGGATAGTTTTCCGGATTTCCTGATGAAAAACGCCCATCTTTTTCCCGTCATTGAACCCTGGCAAAAAAAAGAAAATGAAGCATTTGTACAGGAATTCTCCAAGAGAGTCCAAAAGAAATTGCGTCAGAAACCAAAAGACAGAGAACTTCAGAATGAGTGGGAGCAGGAAATTGAACAAGAGTTCACGGAGTTTTTGGAAAGAGAAAAGATTCTTAATCTTTCCGAATGGATGAGCCCTGTATTACTTAACGCATTTAAATGTGAGACAAAGTATTTTGTACACAGGGTCAGATCTTTTGATGATACACTGACCCCAGCGCAGATTTGGCAGACTTTGCGAAATTATTTTATCTATGCCATGATTGTAGATCTGCAGGGAGAGGAACAGCATGCGGGGGACCCGATTCTGGCATACAGCCTTCTCTATCCTTATACCGACAATTATATTGACGATCACCAGATATCAATACAGGACAAAGAACAATATAATCGAATGATAGCCTTGAAGTTAAAAGGAGAATCCGCAGCACCCCAAAATGCATTGGAAGAGAAAACCTGTCGTCTCCTGGATATGATTCTGGAGCCATATGAAGGCTCCGCAAAAAAGAAAATCGCAGGAACGCTGCTGGAATTGCTGGAAGCACAGAATAACAGTATCAGACAACAGAAAACAGATATAACAGAAGAACAAATCCTGGAGATTTCAATGTGGAAAGGAAGCACTTCCGTATTGGCGGATTATCTTTTTGCAACCACAAAATGGACAGAATATGAGGAAAATTTCTATTTGAAATTCGGGTTTATACTACAGTTAGTAGACGATCTTCAGGATATAGATGAGGATCGAAAGTCTGGAAGCCGCACGCTGATGACAGAAGCAGAAAAACAGCAGAAGTTAGAACAATGCACCAACCGTCTGCTTTGGTTTACATGGAATGTGATTCGGGAATTTAATCCAATCAATTCGTTACTAAAAGGATTTGTATTGAAATACTGCGTGGAAATCTCCCTCATGACAGCAGCTGTGAATCAACAATTGTTTTCCGAAAAATACTTAAAAGCGCTGGAGCCATATCTGCCGTTTTCGAATGATTTTCTAAAAAAGATGAAGAAGCAGAAGAAGTAGATATTATGGAGAAGATGTCACTGCAGGTCGATTGATTTGGGATTAGACTGTGAAGCAAATGTAATTACGGGTACTGCGGAAGGCGGCGACTTGCCGTCAAATTGACATAAGAGCCCTACCATGCTATACTATTTTGCGTGAAAGACAAATCGGAGAGGTGAAAAAATGCTTTGCCATTTAATTATTGATTTAAGCAAAGAACTCTGTACAAAGTCTGGTGCATGGACGAAATTTGTGCAGAGGTAAGACCATCGTCCACATTGGATTTTGTACTTTTTATTCGAAGAAATTATGAATAGAATGGAGAAAATTCAATGGAAGAAAAAACATTAAAAAAATATATTATTTTATGGCTGAGCCAAAGCGTTTCCGGGCTTGGCAGTTCCATGACCGGGTTTGCGCTGGTTTTATGGGCATATGGGCGGAGCCAATCGGCAATGTCTGTTTCAATGATGTCCTTCTGCAATTATGTGCCCTATGTCATTTTAAGCCTGTTTGTGGGCAGTTTCATAGACCGGCATAGTAAGAAAACAATCATGCTGGTTTCGGACAGCATTGCGGCGCTTGGCTCACTGGCTGTATTGGCTTTTTGGCTTGGGGGGCATCTGGCGGTCTGGAATATTTATATTATAAATGCGGTAATCGGCATAACGAACGCTTTTCAGCAGCCTGCGTCCGCAGTGGCCACGGGGTGTCTCGTGCCGAAGGAGAAGATTTCAAATGTGAGCGGGATGAACTCTTTTTCCAATAATCTGATCGTGGTATTCAGTCCCATGCTGGCGGCGTTCCTGTATGCGGCGGGCGGACTTCCGCTTATCTTGTTGATTGATCTGGCTAGTTTTATATTTGCTTTCTGCGTGTTGCTGCTCTTTATCTCCATTCCGGAACAGGCGCGGGAAAAAACATATTCTTCTTGTATGATGTTTATAGAAGCAAAAACACCATGTTCCCTTTCTTTTTATTTTGTATCGTGGTTCAATACAACTCAGATACTGTGGACTTTTAATTATTAATCTGTAGCTTGACTACTCGACAGGAGTGTATTGCCGCTACCTTTATCTGAATTGTTTATCTGCTGGATGAGCCGGAGCACCTGTTCCTGAGTTCTCATTTCAATCAAGTCTACGATGATAATCGCTGGTGGACATCACGGTATCAGACTTTATGAAAGGGAGGTACAACCTCATGATCTACGTAGGCATTGACATTGCCAAACTCAACCACTTTGCATCAGCCATATCTTCTGATGGAAAGGAACTCATGAAGCCGTTCAAATTCACGAATGACGGTGATGGCTTCCAAATGCTGCATTCCCGCCTTGAAGAACTTTCCCGCTCCGGCGACAGCATCATCATCGGTCTTGAATCAACGGCACACTACGGCGACAACCTTGTCCGATACCTTGTCGCCTGTGATTACAGCGTATGTGTGTTGAACCCCATCAAGACTTCGGTCATGCGCAAGGACAACATCCGCAAGACCAAAACTGACAAAGTCGACACGTTCCTCATTGCCAAGACGCTCATGATGCAGGATTCCTACAGGTCTGTCTCTTTCTATGACCTTGACCTGATGGACCTTAAGCAGCTCGGCCGTTTCCGTCAGAAGACCATCAAGCAGCGGACACGCTTAAAAATCCAGCTGACTTCCTATGTCGACCAGGTCTTCCCCGAACTGCAGTATTTCTTCAAGTCCGGCCTGCACCAGAAAGCTGTCTATGCACTTTTGAAAGAGGCTCCTACGCCCCAGGACATCGCTTCCATGCATATGACCCATCTGAGCCATCTCCTTGTGGCTGCCTCACACGGCCACTTCAAGAAGGAGCAGGCAAAAGAGTTAAGGGTTCTCGCACGGAAATCTGTCGGCGCCTGCGACAGCGCACTATCTATTCAGATAACCCATTCCATCGCACAGATCGAGTTACTGGATAGCCAGTTGGACAGTGTGGAGGCCCAGATGGCAGAGATCATGAAGTTCCATGATTCTGTCATCATGACCATTCCGGGTATCGGCTACATCAACGGCGGAATGATACTTGGAGAGATCGGTGACATACACCGCTTCTCCAGCCCCAATAAGCTGCTTGCCTTTGCCGGTCTGGATCCTTCTGTCTATCAGTCTGGCAATTACAGCGCCAGGCGCACAAGGATGTCCAAGCGTGGCTCCAGAGTGCTCAGGTACGCACTCATGAACGCAGCACACAATGTCGTGAAGAACAACTCCACCTTCAAGGATTACTATGAAAAAAAGATGGCGGAGGGCCGGACGCACTACAATGCCCTCGGGCACTGCGCCGGCAAGCTCGTCAGGGTCATCTGGAAGATGCTCACTGTCGAGGTGGAATTCAACCTCAATTAAGAGGTCTGAACACCAATATCGGTAGACTTTGAAAATGCACCCTTGGGGAGCTTTATTAAGGTTACCCTTTTTTACCACCGATACGAAAAAGTAATTTTTTGCTAATTTAGGCTTGACTTTTCATAGCTGGTCTCCTTTTGCGGGGATAGCGGAGGGCTTTGCCTTTTTGAAAAGCGAAAAAGGCATTTTATATATGATGCTGACAATGGCGTTGATTAACTTTTTTTCAAGGCTGACCTATGAAAATATTCTCTCTCCCATGATCCTGTCGAGAAGCGACGGGGACAGCATGGCGCTGGGAATTGTAAATGCCTGTATGGGGGCCGGAGGGATTGTAGGAGGTATCATTGTTTCCGTGAAAAAGGAGAGCCGCCATAAGGCAGCGGCAATTTATGTTTCGGCAGCACTGTCATTTCTGTTCGGCGATCTGATGATGGCCGCCGGCCGAAATGTATTCTGGTGGTCAGCGGCTGCGGTTGCGGCCAGTCTGCCTATTCCCTTTATACAGGCGAATCAGAATACCATACTGTACCGTAAGGTTCCTGCAGCCATGCAGGGGAGGGTATTCGCAGTCAGGAATGCCATTCAGTACAGCACAATCCCATTTGGCATTATTCTGGGCGGCTATTTGGCAGATTACATTTTTGAACCGTTTATGGCTTCTGGGAACAGAATTGCCGGGATATTGGGAACAATAGTGGGAAATGGCGCGGGAAGCGGCATGGCAGCTATGTTTTTGTGTACCGGGCTATGTGGTTTTACGGTTAGTATGGCATCCTGCTTTAAACGGGAAATAAAGAAATTGAATTGATTTGCGTCAATGTGGAGGGGCGGGTATCCTGCCCCTCCGATCTTTTCTCTGTAAATTAAGAGTCTGCGTTAAGTTCTATTATTTATCATATGGATTCCGATAATCCGGGCAGAGGTATGCTTCGCTCCATGCTACCATGGTCTGCAGGACGGGGATGAAACTTTCCCCGAACTGGGTGAGAGAATATTCCACCTTGGGCGGGATTTCCCTGTAAATTTCCCGGTGGAGGAAACCGTCACTTTCCAATTCCCGGAGCTGTTTTGTCAGCGAGGACTGCGTGATTCCGTCAAGGCGGCGCATCAGTTCCCCAAAACGCTGGACTTTGTAAAAGGACACATACCATAAGATCAGGATTTTCCATTTACCCCCGATCACGGACTGGAGCCTGCCCATGGGGACGCAGCGTGCAAGGGTTTCCTCGTTGTTGAATTTATTCTCAGCCATTTTATCCACCTCTTTCTCCATGAGTATATCCTCGCAGTGGGAAAAAATCAAGATAAGGTTCTTTTTCATGAATCGTATGAAAAAGTGAACTACCAACAAAAAAAGACAGTACTTGAAATCAAGGATTATTAGAGGTACTTTAGTGCAAAAGCAGATATCCGCTAAGTTAAAGAAACCAGGAGGAATGACTATGCATTATACAGGAACAATATGGAGACCGCCCTATGAGGCATCTTCTCTGCTATTGGAAGTTACCGCAGGCTGTACGCACCACAGATGTAAATTCTGTACGCTTTATGCAGATTTGCCCTTCCAATTCAGGATGTCACCGATGGAAGATGTAGAAGCGGATTTGAAAGAGGCGCAGAAGATGTACCGCCGTTTTACGGGCAGAAAGATGTGCAGGACATTTCTGACCGGGGCCAATCCGTTTGTGCTGACATATGAAAAACTGATGGAGATAGCCGGATTAGTACACAAATATTTTCCGGAGACGGAAACCATCGGCAGTTTTGCCAGAGTGACGGATGTCGCTCTGAAATCGGATCGGGAACTGGCGTCCCTGCGTGGGGCAGGCTATGATGGGCTGACAATCGGCATCGAGACAGCGGATGACGCGGCGCTGCAGTTTATGGATAAAGGGTATCTGGCGGCAGACATTCTGGAGCAGTGCGGGAGGCTGGATAAAGCGGGCATCCGTTACAGCTTTTTCTATCTGACAGGCATATCCGGCGCAGGGCATGGGGAAGACGGGGCGAGGGCCACCGCCGCTGTATGCAATGAACTTCATCCGATTTTGGTCGGCGCCAATATGCTGACCGTCTATCCGAATGCAATACTTTACGAGGAAATCCGGCAGGGGAACTGGAAAGAGGAAGGTGAGTTGGAAAAATACAGAGAAGTCCGGGCATTGGTACAAGGACTGGAAATCCCCACGGAATTTGCCGCGCTGGGCGCTTCCAATGCCTTTCAGCTTCACGGTGTTTTACCGAAAGATAAGGAAACCCTTATTGCATCGTTTGACAGAATCATTGGAACCGTGAAAGAAGATGACCTGCGGGAATACCGCAGGAATCTTCCCCATCTATAGGAGTACGGGAGGTGATAGGGGATGCATTTTACTGGAAGGACATGGAGACCGCCTTATGAGGCGCATTCCGTCATCATACAGGCAACTTCCGGCTGCACCTATAAAAAATGCCGTTTTTGCAGCCTGTACAAAGAAGAGTGTTTCCGCATGTCTCCAATGATGGAGTTTGAGGAAGATCTGGAGGAAATCAAAAGTTACCAGCCCTATGCGCGGCGCATTTTCTGGACGGGGGCCAATCCGTTTGCCATGAGTTATGAGAATCTGAAACTTCGTGCGCTCACGGTGCGGGACTATCTGATCAAATGCCAGACCATGGCAATGTTTGCGAGTATCCGGGATATAAGGGACAAAGAAGTGTGGCAGCTTAAGAAACTTCGGGCTATGGGAATCAACGGACTGACCATCGGGACGGAGAGCGGAGATGACGATACCCTGGCCCTGGCAGGCAAAGGATATACGGCGGCTGAGATATTGGAGCAATGTCGGAAGCTGGATGAGGCGGGGATTGAATACTATTTTGTCTATATGACCGGCCTTGCGGGGAAGGGTAAAGGATATCGGAATGCGGTGAACAGCGCAAAGCTGTTCAGCCGCTTAAATCCGTATTTTATTTCCGTAGATTCCCTCACGCTGTTCCCGGATACGGAATTGTACCGTTTGGAGCAGGAAGGGAAGTTTATCTCTGCCGGGGAGAAGGAGCGCCTGCGGGAACTGCAGGTGTTTATCAGGAATCTGCAGATACGGACGCATCTTTTTGCCAATTCCGTTTCAAACTTTTATCCGACCGCCGCGGATCTGCCGAAGGAGAAGGATTTTGTGGTCAGTGAACTGCAGCGCGTCATGGATACTGTCAGCGAGGAAGAAATGGGGGAATACCGCAGGAATCTCAAATCTTTGGGATAATGGGACGCCTTCGGAACATGTACGGATAAGAAGCAAGCAACCGAAAACAAGAGATAGACCGCCAGCACCACACGGTTCCGAACCAAAGAAACATCTATCCAATTTTGTTTTATCAAGTGCAAAGAAATTTATGTCATTTTGGGGAACGAAGTGTTATAATAAAGCCATCGGCAAATCGGAATATGGAGGGAGAACTTCAAAATGCGGAAAACAAAGTAACTTTTATGACTTTATAGACACAGAGGATGGAGAGCCTGGCCGAAGGGAAAAATTTATAGGAAATGTTTTATCAAGAATAATCTAAACAGAGCGGAAAAGCGGGAGTTGGAGGTGTATTGAAATGAGTTTTTCTGATATGGTTGTAGGAGAAAGTGGATTATTGGTAGAATTACGCTGTCGTAATTCATTCAACGAGAAAATCTATACAGATATTACAAACTATCTTAATAAGCATTTATCCGAATGGAAATCGACCGGTTTTATACCCGTTGCTGATGCAGTATCTGTATTCAACTTAATTGACGAGTTGTCTGGTGGAAGTCACTTTTGGAGCGAAGAAGTAGAACTGCGGGTGGAAGATGCTGTATTGGAAATACAGGAAATAATCAGTTCATTAGAAGAATAAACCATATTTTATTCAGGAGGGACAATGGCGAAACGACCTGCATTCTTTGTTAATCAAAGAAAAGTTATCAGTGAAATGTATTCGTTTGAATGGTATTCTGGTTTTGCAGTTTCTCAAAAACAAAAATCCATAAAAAGTCTGCACGATGCCATTATAAAAACAGACGCAAGTGCCAGGCCATTGGAAATCAGCAGCAGGAGCACGGAAGCCATTGGAATTAGATTAAGTGCGTTCAATCTCAAGATAAATAGCTATACTCTTGAGAATATTTTTCAGAGTGCTAAAGTTTTTGAGAATGGAGGGCCTTATCTTGATTTGCTTGATGTGTCGCCGAAAGAAGCCAAACGCGATGAGAGGTTGCAAAAATCAGGAAGCCTAAAAACGTTTCGTTACCAAAATGAAGATTTTCCTTTAATTCCTCAAACGGTATTCTATGATTTTATCTACATTGCCGCTATAAAACAATCGTTTACAACAGATGATATCAACACTGTTTTGTGTTACAATTATTTTACAGATATTGAATTTAATCCCACAAAAAGTATCAATACCCAGGCAAGAGCTGCTGCGATCCTTAAGTTAATTGTAGACGAATACGGGTATCTACCATCTTTTAATAAAGAGGATTTTATTCAATTCCACAAAGAACATATTTTTTGTTGACGAATTTCGGTTTATCGGAAAATTAAACAGTACAAAAATGAGAGGTTGTGGAACTTATGGATTCTACGAGGGAAACAAAAAGTGAATTATCTCTTCGCTTGGCATCTAGTGCAGTTATATTAGCTGGAATTATTATTTTGTCCACAGGTATATATTATTGCGTAATTAAGGCAGGCATCCCTTATCAACACCCGCCATTGGAGTTACAAATACAATATGCCATTAACACAGAGATTGGCAACACGCTGATAAAAGAGGGCTTTCTGATTTCGATATGTGGTGGAATTGCCCGATGGCTTTTAAAATTGATATTGAAGAAAAGGCGAAAGAAGTAAACTTCCAGTTTGTAGAATTGTAGCCGGCAAAAATTGAATAGCAGCCGTACATACAGAGCGCCCTCGGACGTAAGTACATCAGCTTTGAGGAAAAGTCTGCGGGTAATGAAGGTTAATTCGTCATATCAAAGGGAAAAATGAAATAGTAACTACTAATTCAGGATTGCGCCGAAGAGCAGACAGGGATAAGATATGCATGACAAAATAAAAGCAGCGGAAGTTTTTGAAAAGTATCTCTCCAGGATTGAAAACGAGACTCATCGCGTTCGAATGCGGGAAGTTTTGGAATGGACAAAAACCAGGTTTCCCGGTTTGGAGCCTAAAATTGCGTGGAACCAGCCCGTTTTTACGGATCATGGCACGTTTATAATCGGTTTCAGCGCCGCGAAGCAGCATTTCTCCGTGGCGCCGGAGCCTGCGGCAATTCGGAAATTTTCCCGGGAAATCCAGGCTTCCGGATACAGCCAGGGCACCAATCTGTTCCGCATCCGCTGGGAGGAGCCGGTGGATTATGCCCTGCTGGAACGGATCATTGAATATAACCGACAGGACAAGGCGGACTGTTCTGCTTTTTGGAGAAAATAACCCATGCAGGTTCATCGAATAGGCTTATCCGAAAAAAGAAGGCCGAAAAAAGAAAGATAGAAAAGGGCTTGACAAACATACCAAAGGTATGATAACGTAAACATACCGGCGGTATGTAAGGGGGGACACATAATGGCAAGGAACAAACACCCGGAGGAGACGGTCAGTCTGATCTTGGACGTGGCCGGTCGTCTGTTTCTGGAAAAGGGCTATGAATATACTTCGATCCAGGATATTATAGACAATCTGGGAGGACTCAGCAAGGGGGCCATCTATCATCACTTCAGGTCCAAGGAGGATATTTTGATCGCTGTTACGGACAGAATGACGGAGGAGTCCAATCGGATGCTGGCGGTGATACGCGATACCCCGGACTTAAACGGAAAGGAAAAGCTAAGGGCCATATTTCGGGAATCCATTTTCAGACCGGTTCAGGAGGATATGTTTTCCACCGCCCCCAATCTGGGCAACAATCCCAGGCTGCTCTACAGTATTTTCAGTGAGACTATGATGGTGGCGGCCCCCGACTATATTCAGCCCATTATCGAACAGGGGATCGCGGACGGCTCCATTCAGACAGAGTATCCGAAAGAGTTGGCGGAACTGATCATTATGGCGGCCAATATTTGGATGAATCCCATGATTTTTGGGGATTCCGCCGAGGGGGCTTTTCGGAAATTCATGTTGTTCCGCCAGATGATGAAAGGCTTTGGTCTTGACATTGTGGACGATGAGATGGCACAGAGACTACAGGAACTGGCGTCCATTTATCTGAAAAAACGGTGAACCGAATTTCAAGGAATCCCGGACGGAGCCGGCGACGGGGAAAACAACACAGAGGTTACAAAATCTGCCCTGAAAATGGGCAGATTCTTTTAAAACATTATACATACCGCCATGCGGTATGAAAGGAGGTCTGAGAAATGGAACGGAAATTGTTTTCAAAGGATTTTTTGCTGGTGGTCACAGGGCAGATTATCTCCCTGTTTGGCAATGCTACAGTGCGGTTTGCGCTGCCTCTTTACCTGCTGAATCAGACGGGTTCCTCCGCACTGTACGGGGCGGTGACGGCCTGTGCGTTCATTCCCGCCATTCTGCTGTCCCCGGTGGGCGGTATTGTGGCGGACAGGGTAAATAAGCGGAATATCATGGTGGCGCTGGATTTTTTTACGGCGGCGGTGATCACGGTCTTTTCTCTTCTGATGGGCGGGGTGAACCTGGTTCTTTTGATGACGGTCACCATGATGCTTCTGTACGGCATCGCAGGTGCGTATCAGCCTTCCGTACAGGCCAGCATTCCTGCGCTGGTAAGCCAGGACCGTTTTATGGAAGCCAATTCCATTATAGGTTCCATCAGTTCCATTGCTTCCCTGCTGGGTCCTGCTTTGGGGGGCGTTTTGTACAGTGCCTGGGGACTTAAGCCCGTGCTGTGGATCTGCGTGGCCTGCTTCTTTTTTTCAGCGGTGATGGAACTTTTTATCAGGATTCCCTCTCCGAAACAGGACTTTGGCGGAGGCATATGGAGGATGGTGAAAGAGGATTTTTCAGGAAGCGTTCACTTTATCCGAAGAGAGCAACCCTTGGTTTGGAAGCTGGTTCTGGTACTCTGCGGAATCAACCTGTTTCTGTCCTCCATGATTATTGTAGGCCTGCCCTATATGATTACGGAGGTACTGGGGCTGGATGAGGCCCTGTATGGATTTGCCCAGGGGGCGCTGGCAGCGGGAGGGCTGGCGGGAGGCGTGTTCGCAGGTATTTTTGCCAGGAAGCTGGCCATCGGGAAAGCGGGAAAACTTCTGATAGCCGGGGCCGGGTGCATGTTCCCTGTGGGGATCGGGGGATACTTTATTTCATCCGCTATGGCGGTTTACACGGTCATAACGGTATGCTGCTTTCTGGCCATGGTATTTGCCACGGTGTTTTCGGTGCAGGTCATGTCCTTCATCCAGGCACAGACGCCCTTGGAGTTGGTAGGAAAGGTGATCGCCCTGGTGCTCACCGTGTCCATGTGCGCCCAGCCCCTGGGCAATGCCCTGTATGGAGTTCTGTTTGAAATCTGTCAGGGGCAGGAGTTCATGGTGATTCTGCTTGGGGGGGCGGTGTCTCTGGGGATCGCCCTGGGGGCAGGGAATCTGTTTCGGGAACTTTCGGAGTAAAGGGACGCCATATTTATGAAAAAAGGTGCAGATAATATTGAAAGATGATACAATATGCCTGCACCGGGCCGTTGAAGCCAGGCCGAATGCAGGCACAAAAAGGGCATTAGAAGGGTATTTGGCACAAGGCCCGGTGGGGGAAAGAAGGCAGAGCGGAAAGAAAGCAAAAAGAAGGAGGCAGGGGATGATTCTGAGCGCAAGCAGGAGGACGGACATACCAAACTATTATGCGGACTGGTTTATGGGCAGGATCCGGGAGGGATATTGCTGTGTGCGCAATCCCATGAATCCCCGCCAGGTCAGCAGGATCGACCTGGCGCCCCAGGCGGTGGATTGTATTGTGTTCTGGACCAAGAATCCGGCGGGCCTTCTGCCGCGTCTGAAGGAACTGAGGGACTATACTTATTATTTTCAGTTTACCCTCACGGGATACGGCCGGGACATCGAGCCGAATCTCCCGGACAAAAGGGAAAAGCTGATTCCTGCCTTTCGGGAACTGTCAGAAAAGATCGGTAAAGAGCGGGTTATATGGCGGTATGATCCCATTTTTGTAAATGAAAAGTATACGGTTTCATATCATTTGAAAGCCTTTGAAGAGATTGCGGACAGGCTGGCAGGCTATACGGAGCAGGTGGTGATCAGCTTTGTGGATCTGTATGCCAAAATCCGGAAAAACGCGGCGGCACATTCCATCCGGGATACTGGGGAGGGCGATATGATGCGACTGGCGGGAGAGATGGCCCGGATTGCGGCGGGCCGCCGCCTGCGGATCGAGAGCTGCGCGGAGCAGACGGACCTTGAGACGCTGGGAATCCGGCATGGAAGCTGCATTGACCGGGAACGGATCGAAAGGCTCACAGGATGTCGTCTGACGGGCGAGAAGGATAAAAACCAGCGGAAGGAGTGCGGCTGCCTGGAAAGTGTGGATGTGGGAGCCTACGATACCTGTCTGAATGGCTGCAGGTACTGCTATGCCAATTCCAGCGATAAAAAGGCGGCGGAGAACGCCAGGCGCTGCCGATGGGACGCCCCGCTTCTGTGCGGGGAAATCTGCCCGGAGGACAGGGTTACGGACAGGGCGGTTAAGTCCCTGAAGGATCATCAGATCTGTTTTGACGAATTATAATGGGAGTTTGGTGCATTTTCATGGGCGGTTGGTGCAGCCGGTGTCAAGCGCAGTCTGTTTTTCCCGATATAATATGTGATTGCGGGGCAATTCCCACACGGCATCGGGGAACCCGCAAGAACCCATGAGCTGCCGGGAAAATCGTATAAGTCCAGGCGCCGCACGGCGCAATATCCCGGCATGGCACAAGTCCGGCGACGCCTGACTTTTGTAGTGCGGAAAGGAGAAACCATGAGGATTACCACACAGATGTTAAATGAAAAAGCAAGACAGACAGGTCTGCCCATCAACAGCGGCTCGCTTCTGAATCATCTCAACAGCACGGCTTCCAACAACAGTCTGGAAAAAGTATTGAACAAGGGCAAGGGCAGCGCCGTGGACAGCGGGCAGAAGAGCGCATATGAGAAACTGGAGAGAAATGCGGGGCAGCTGCAAAAGAGGGCTGACAATCTGGCCGCCAAAGGGGAGGACTCTCTTTTCGCCAAGGCCAGGGAGAGCAAGAGCACCGAGGAACTCTGCAAGGAGGCCCAGGCTCTGGCCCAGGAATACAACAACGCCCTGAAAATCCTGCAGTCCGCCCCCGGCCCTCTCAACGGCTATTATTGCCAGATGCTGAAAGAGGCAGCGGGAGGAAACAGCGAGTCCCTGGCAAGCATTGGCTTCAACGTATCCAAGGACGGGAAAATAACCGTGGATTCCGAAAAGCTGAAGGCGGCTGATATAGACACCCTGGAGAAAGTGCTGGGCTCCTCCAGTGATTTTACATCCAAATTGTCCTTTGTGGCAGGGCGGGTTTCCGACAATGCAAGAGCAGGTGCGGAGAGCATCTCCAGCCAGTACGGACCGGAGGGCAATCTGCTTGCGGCAACAGCCGGCAAGTACAGCTTCTGGGGCTGATGAAAACAGAATAATCAGGCATTGGGCCAAGAGAAACACCCTGGGGATAATCTGTCCGCCGGGGTGTTTTTTGCTTATGGCAGCGGAAAAGAAGATGGCAAAGCCAGGTTACTTATGCTATAATGAGCCAAATCCTTTTTATGCGGCACTTTTTTACAAAGGATGTAACTGCGATATTATACAAATTTACAGGGGAGGCGTGACGGACCATGATCTATACTGTGACTTTGAATCCCGCCATAGACTATGTGGCGCATGTGGAGGAGATGCGGCCGGGCAGCGTGAACCGGCTGCAATCCGAGGAAATCCACTGCGGCGGGAAGGGAATCAATGTGTCCCTGGTACTGAGAGAATTTGGGATCCCCTCCAGGGCTTTGGGTTTTGTGGCCGGTTTTACGGGGAAGGCCCTGGAGGAGGGGGTGGCCGGAAGCGGAATCGAGACAGACTTTGTGCATCTGAAGCAGGGATGCACCCGGATTAATGTGAAGATCAAGTCCGGCCTGGAGACGGACTTAAACGGCCGGGGGCCGGAGGTGGACGAGAGGGATCTGGCCAGGCTCCATGAGAAGCTGGAGGCCTTGAAGGACGGTGATGTACTGGTACTGGCCGGCAGCATTCCCGGCGGCCTGCCAAAAGATGTTTACGGCAGGATACTGGAGCGTCTTTCCGGGAAAAAGATCCGGGCGGTGGTGGACGCCACCGGGGAACTGCTTTTAAAAACACTGGCGTACAAGCCGTTTCTGATTAAACCCAATCATCAGGAACTGGAAGATTTGTTTGGCCTGTCCCTGTCAGGCGTTGACCAGATTCTGGCCTATGCCGGGAAACTGAAGGAGATGGGAGCAGTGAACGTGCTGGTGTCCATGGCCGGAGACGGTGCGGTGCTCCTGGACGAAGCAGGACGGGTCCACCGCTGCGGGGCCTGCCGGGGCCAGGTGAGGAATTCCGTGGGAGCCGGGGACTCCATGGTAGCGGGTTTTCTGGCAGGTATTCTCACAGGTTCTGCACCGGGGGATTACAGCTACGCCCTGAAACTGGGGACGGCGGCGGGAGGAGCCACTGCCTTCTCCGACGGTCTGGCCAGGAGGGAAGAGATAGAGGCGCTGCTTACGCAGTTGTCCTAGCGAATCATTTGCCGTATTTAGCCGAAAGGGATCCGATGCGCCGCATCGGCCGGGAAGAGGTAAGGATGAAAAAGTATGTCGGCATAGGCGTGTATGACGCTGTCGCGGAAGGAAATATAGCCGTATATGGAAAAGAAGAGTATGTCCCGGAGAAGGTTTACCGGGGAGACCTCCCGGGGGAGAAAGCCCGGCTGGAGGCGGCCCGGGAGGCGGTACGGGAGCAGTTGGAGGAGAGCCGGGTCAGGATGCTGGCGGAAGCCGGTGCTGAGGTTGCCCGGATTTTTGAAGTTCACAAAATGCTTCTGGACGACGGGGAATTCAACGGCGCAATCAGGCTTGTCATCGAGCGGGAGGGTGTAAACGCGGAATATGCCGTGGCTGTGACGGCGGAGGGGCTGGCGGATCGTTTTGCCGCTCTGGCGGACGACTGCTTGAAGGCCCGTGCCGCAGATATACGGGACATTTCCCGGCAGCTGCTGGCCTGCCTGCAGGGCAGCAGCTGCCAAAAAAGGGAGATGGAGGGTCCCGGGGTGATCTGCGCCCGGGACCTTTCTCCCAGCGAGACGGCGTCCCTGGATCGGGAAAAAGTTCTGGGGATTGTGACGGCCCGGGGTTCCCTTTATTCCCACACGGCCATCCTGGCCCGGGCCCGGGGCATCCCCGCCGTGGTGGGGGTGGGAGAGGCTTTTCTGGAGGAGGCCGGGGAGGGAACCCCGGTGATGGTGGACGGCTGCACGGGGGAAGTCTATCTGGACCCTGATGCGGAGACCCGGGCTTTTCTTCTGAGAAAAATGAGGGAGCAGCAGGAAGGGAAGCGGCTTCTGGAGGCGTTAAAGGGGAAGGCGGACAGGACTCATGACGGCAGGAGCATCCATATCTGCGCCAATATTGGGGGGGCGGAGGAATTGGGGGCTGTCCTTTTGAACGATGCGGCAGGCATCGGGCTTTTCCGAAGCGAATTTCTGTATCTGGGCCGGGATACGTACCCCACTGAGGAAGAGCAGTTTGCGGCTTACAGGAAGGTGCTGGAGGGCATGGCGGGGAAGCGGGTAATCATCCGGACGCTGGATATAGGCGGGGACAAGCAGGCGGATTATTTCGGTCTTGGAAAAGAGGAGAATCCTGCCATGGGATACCGGGCCATTCGCATCTGTCTCACCAGGCCGGAGATTTTCAAGACACAGCTGCGGGCGCTTTACCGGGCTTCCGTGTATGGCCGGCTGGGCATCCTGTTTCCCATGATTACCGGCAGGGCGGAGCTGGAGAAAGCGCTGGAAATCTGCCGGGAAGTGAAGGAAGAATTGAGCGCACGGGGCATTCCTTTTTCGGAAAATGTGGAGACGGGTATTATGATCGAGACTCCCGCCGCTGCCATTATCAGTGACAGGCTTGCTCCCCTGGTGGACTTTTTCAGCGTGGGGACCAATGACCTGACCCAGTTTACCCTTGCCTGCGACAGGCAGAACCCGGAGGTGCAGCCTTTTGCGGACCCCCGGCACGAGGCCGTCCTGCGTCTGATCCGCATGAGCGCGGAAAATGCCCGCCGGCATGGGATCCGAATCGGTATCTGCGGCGAACTGGCGGCGGACCCGGAACTGACGGAAACTTTTCTGCGCATGGGCATTGACGAACTCTCGGTGTCTCCGCCGCTGGTGCTGAAGCTGCGGGCCGCGGTGCGCAGTCTGGACCTGGCCCGGGGAAAGGGAGAACGCTGAAAGACATCGGCGATCTGCATGATCGGCCGAAATGGGTGTATAAGGGGAAAAGTCTGCAGAGGAATTTAACTATTGTGAAATAGTTTAAAGAGCGTAAAATATTTTCCATAGACCCTATAATAGCCCGTATACGGGCTACATACCTGAATGGTATTTTGTACAATTCTGATTGGGACAAATTGTAGGGTTACAGGTGGAGAACAGGATGACAGCTCAGGAAGCATTAGTCGAGAGGATCAATGGGCTTTGCAAAAAACACCGGATCTCTGTGAATCATCTTGCAACGCTGGCTGGTATGAATCCTTCCACCATGAAAAATATAGTATATGGGCTCACCCGGAATACCGGGGTGGAGACGGTGGCGAAAATATGCTGCGGCCTGAATATGTCGTTGACGGATTTCTTTGATGATGATGTGTTCCGCAAGGTGGACCAGGAAGTGGATTAGGCAGGTACAGAAGGAATAGGGAATGCATAGAAGATTATGGATCACGGCAGAGGACAGGAGGAGGACCGTTAAAGAGGGACGGCCGCCGCCGGGGCATATGCGACTTTTCAGGGTCAGGCGATTGCATGTGGAGACGATAATGAGGAGGAGAGCGTATGAATAGAGCGGCGGCCGTCCATATAGCCTATATGGGATATCGTGCCCAGGACATGCTGCTGGAGGTGCGGTTCCATCGGGACGGCAGGCGGTATTGTTATCTTGAGGTGCCGGAAGAACTCTGGTACCGAATGAAGCAGGCGAGTTCCGTGGACAGGTTTTTTAACACATTTATTCTCAACCGATTTGAGGAGCAGATTGGGGGCTTGTAAAACAAGTCCCTTTTTCCCTTGAAAAATGCTTCCCGTCATGTTAATATAATTTTGAAGTTTTTCTTTAAACGGAAGGGTTGGTATGTTATAATGGGAAATGGGCAGGGACCCCAGGGGGATGTCCGGCGCAGACGGGTACAGCGGCTGAAGAAGATGATCCTGCTGTCGGCTGCCGCCTGGCTGATTCTTCCTGTGGGGTTGTGCATCGTGCTTTTTGCAAGAATAGGGGCGCTGGAAGGACAGGCCCGGGAGACTCAGGGAATTCTGGAACAGATGGCGGAGGCGGTCTCCCGGCTGGAGGCGGCCAGGGAGGAAGAGATACAGACACCGCAGCCCGACAGGAAAGAGGCGGTTGTGACGGCTCCTGAGGCCGGAGGGGACGACAGGGGAACCGAAGAGCCGGAGGCGGCACACAAGGTGTATCTAACCTTTGACGATGGCCCCAGCAAATATACCCCGGAAATTTTGGACATCCTGGATACCTATGATGTGAAAGCCACTTTTTTTGTTCTGGGTAAGGAGAATGACTATTCCATAGAGATGCTCCGGGAGATTGCCAGACGGGGCCACACCATCGGAATGCATTCATACTCCCACAAATACGCGGAAGTGTACCGCTCAGTGGAGGACTTCTCCGCTGATTTTTATCGGATATACTCTTATATTCTGGAGAATACTGGGATACAGAGCGTCTGTTACCGCTTTCCGGGAGGCAGTTCCAACACCATCAGTGATATTGACATGCATGTTTTTGCGGACTTCCTTGCGGAGCAGGAGGTGGAATTTTATGACTGGAATGTCTCTTCCGGGGACGGCGGCAGTGTGCTGCTGGACGCGGATACCCTGATTCGGAATGCCACTTCCGGGATCCTGGGGCAGGAGACGTCCATTATACTGATGCATGACGCGGCGTCCCGTTCCACCACGGTGGAGGCGCTGCCCGGAATTATAGAAACGGTTTTGGCCATGGAGGACACGGCGATTTTACCTATTACCGGGGATACTACGCCGATTCATCATATTAAGTAAAGGAAGAAAAGCGGGCGCTGTCCGGGTGCCGGCGGAAAAATTAGGAGGAAGAGAGTTATGGGATTTTTCTCGGATTTAAAAGAGGATTTGTCCCAGGCAGTCAATGAACTGATGCCGGAGGACATGCAGGCCCAGGACGAGCAGCCCCAGGAGCAAAGATTCGGGGATCTCAACGAAATGCTGGACAGGGTGGATTCCATTGTGGTTCCTGATGTGGAACAGGAAACGCTGGAGCAGCCCGGGCACGGGACAGAGGATAACCCCGGGGAGGCTCCGGCGGAGGCATTCCGGGAGGAGCCTGAGGTAACCGTGGAGGAGGCTCCCGGCCAGCCTCTGACAGCGCCGGAGGAAAGCCTGGAGACGGAACTGGCGGCGGCTTTGGAGGAGCCTGGCAGGGCAGGGCAACCCGAGACGGATATGGACTTGGAAAAGATGTTGGAAAGCGCGCTGGCTGCCAATGATTTAAACGCGGCGCCGGTGTATGAAGAGGAAAAAGAGACGGTGAAGGAAATCCAAAAGGAGACAAAGGGGGAATCTAAAGTGGCAGAGATCATTAACGCGCGGATGGCATCGGATGAGACATCCTCAATCACGGCAGGCATGACAATCAACGGTGATGTGGTGAGCGAGGGCTCGCTGGATCTGATCGGCTGTGTCAACGGCAATATTGACATCTTGGGCAAGCTGAATGTGACCGGCTATGTCAATGGCAATTCCAAGGCAGCGGAGATCTATGCGGACAATGCGAAAGTCAACGGTGAAATCGTCAGCGAAGGAGCGGTGAAGATCGGCTCCAGTTCCGTGGTGATCGGCAATATCTGCGCCACCAGCGCCGTGATAGCGGGGGCGGTAAAGGGAGATATTGATGTGAAAGGCCCCGTAATCCTGGATACTTCGGCCATCGTCATGGGCAATATCAAGTCCAAGTCCGTACAGATCAACAACGGTGCCGTGATCGAGGGTATGTGTTCCCAGTGCTATGCGGAGGTGAACCCTATCTCCTTCTTCGACGATTACAAGCCGGAAGTGAGGAAGACCAAGACCAAATAGCAAATAGAATAGCGAAGTCCATTGAAAGGCGGAATCACGATAATGCGGCGTATTTTATTGAAATTGAGCGGCGAGGCCCTGGCGGGAGAGAAAAAGACGGGATTTGACGAGGAGACAGTGCGGGGTGTGGCGCTGCAGGTAAAGCAGCTTGTGGAAGAGGGGATCCAGGTGGGGATCGTCATTGGCGGAGGCAACTTCTGGCGGGGGCGCTCCAGCGAGAACATTGACCGGACCAAGGCGGATCAGATCGGTATGCTGGCGACGGTGATGAACTGCATCTATGTGTCGGAGATATTCCGCTCCGTAGGCATGATGACCGGGATCCTAACGCCTTTTGAGTGCGGCTCATTCACCAAACTTTTTTCCAAGGACAGGGCCAATAAATATTTCTCGAAAGGGATTGTGGTATTCTTTGCGGGCGGCACCGGGCATCCCTATTTTTCCACGGATACGGGCGTGGTGCTGCGGGCAATCGAGGTGGATGCGGATGTGATTCTGCTGGCTAAGTCCATAGACGGGGTATATGACGATGATCCCAACAAGAACCCGGCGGCCAGGAAGTATGACCAGGTGACTCTTGATGAGGTGATCGCCCAAAATCTGCAGGTGGTGGATATGACCGCCTCCATATTGGCCAGGGATAACCGTATGCCCATGTGGGTATTTGGTTTGAACGAAGAAAACAGCATCGTGAACACGGTGAAGGGGAAATTCAACGGCACCAAGGTCACTGTCTAAAGAGTTTTGATAAGGAGGAATCTATAATGGATGAGAGGTTGCAGCAGTATGACGATAAAATGAAGAAGGCGTATGAATTCCTGGAGTCGGACTACGGCACCATCAGGGCAGGGCGGGCCAATCCCCATGTGCTGGATAAGATCCGGGTGAACTACTATGGCACTCCTACCCCGATTCAGCAGGTGGGCAATGTGACGGTGCCCGAGGCCAGGATCATTCAGATCGCGCCCTGGGAGAAGAGTCTGCTCAAGGAGATCGAGAAGGCCATCCAGACCTCTGATCTGGGTATCAATCCTACTAACGACGGCAATGTGATCCGGCTGGTATTCCCGGAACTGACCGAGGAGCGCAGAAAAGATCTGGCAAAGGAAGTGAAAAAGAAGGCGGAGGATGCGAAGGTGGCAGTCCGCAATATCCGCAGGGACGGCAACGATTACTTCAAGAAGCTGGGCAAAGCCGAGGTCTCCGAGGACGAGATCAAACAGCTTGAGGACAGCCTGCAGAAGTTGACAGACAGGTATATCAAGGACATTGAGGCTCTGATGGATGTAAAATCCAAGGAGATCATGACCGTATAATCAATCAGCAAGCGTACAATGGATAGCGGGGAGGGACAGTTGACATCCGTCAGGACGGGGACTGCTCCCTTTCCATGCATTTACAGAAAATACCTGTAAAGAGGGCGGATTGGAGAGAGTATGGCTGGAAATGGAGAACGGAAACAGAAAGTGCCGCGGCATGTGGCTATCATTCTGGACGGCAACGGACGTTGGGCCAAGGCCAAGGGGCTGCCGCGGAATATGGGACATGTGGAGGGAGCCAGAACTGTAGAGAAGATCTGCGAGGAGGCTTACCGCATGGGCATACAATACCTGACGGTATATGCTTTTTCAACAGAGAACTGGAACCGTCCCGGGGACGAGGTGGATGCCCTGATGCGGCTGCTTCGAAATTATATGAAAACCTGTCTGAAAACGGCGGAGAAGAATCGCATGTGCGTCCGGGTGCTGGGGGAAAAATCCCGGCTGGACCAGGATATCCGGGAGCGCATTCAGGAACTGGAGGAGGCCACTGTCAACAACGACGGACTGCATTTCCAGATTGCAATCAACTATGGCGGCAGGGATGAGATCACAAGGGCCATGCGGCAGATGGGACAGGATATCCAGAGAGGGGCTTTGAATCCCCGGGACATCACGGAGGAGACGGTGAGCAGATATCTGGACACGCATGGAATCCCGGAGCCCGATCTGTTGATCCGAACCTGTGGCGAGCAGCGTATTTCCAATTTCCTGCTGTGGCAGTTGGCTTATACGGAGTTTTATTTCACGCCGGTGGCCTGGCCGGACTTTGACAGGGAAGAATTGGTCAAGGCTGTGGAGGCATATAATCAAAGAGACAGGAGATATGGCAAAATCTCCGGAGAGGACATATGAAGGCTATGCTTTCAAAACAATAATTTTGCAGTATCGCAGGCCGGCCTGTGATATGCGGGAAAGAGGAATCCGAATGTTTTGGACCAGATTAATCAGTGGGGCCGTCATGGTGGTGATCGCCCTGGCCACCATGTGGCTGGGAGGCCCGTATCTGGCGGGGATATTGTTTCTCATATCTTTGGCGGGATACAGGGAACTGACAAAGGCACAGAAGGTAAACTTGGCCGAGAAGGGCTTTAACGGGCTGGAAGTGGTGGGCTTTGGGGGCATTGCGCTCTACTATGTTGTCATGTATGTCTGGCAGGACGCTACTTTGCTGCTGATGTGTGTTGTGCTCCTGTTTATGGCGGAAATGTTTCTGTATGTGATTCTGTTTCCCAGATACCGGGCGGAACAGGTGGTGACAGCCATCTTTTCCTTCCTGTACGCGCCGGTAATGCTGTCCTTTATGTATATGACCCGGATGAGCCGCATGGGGATTTATCTGGTGTGGCTGATCCTGATCAGTTCCTGGGGCTGTGATACCTGTGCCTACTGCGTGGGAAAGCTGATCGGGCGGAAGAAGATTTTTCCGGTGCTGAGTCCTCACAAATCCCTGGAGGGATGTATAGGAGGCGTGGCCGGGGCGGCGCTGATCGGGGGGCTGTATGCGTATTTTGTGGTGGAGCCGGTGATCCCTGACCAGCAGGTGCTTTGGGTCATTATGTTTATCAGCGCGGTGGGAGCCATGATGTCCATGGTGGGGGATCTGGCCGCCTCCGCCATTAAGAGGAATCACGAGATCAAGGACTACGGCAAGATCCTGCCGGGGCACGGGGGAATTATGGACCGATTCGACAGCATGATAGTGACGGCGCCCATGATTTATTTTCTGTCGGTGCTGATGATCCATGCGGCGGGATAAGAGACGGCAGGAAAGCAGAGGAGAGGCATCCATATGAAGAGAATCGCAGTTTTGGGTTCCACAGGGTCCATCGGGACCCAGACCCTGGAAATTGTCAGGAACAACGGGGATGCGCTGGAGGTGACGGCCCTGGCGGCAAGCAGCAATGTGGCTCTGATGGAGGCTCAGATACGGGAATTCCGCCCCCGGCTGGCGGTGATGTGGTCGGCGCAAGCGGCTGAAGAGCTGCGTCTTCGGGTGGCGGATTGTCCGGTGCGGGTGGCCCAGGGAATGGACGGACTGCTGGAGATTGCGTCCATGCCGGAAGCCGAGGTATTAGTTACGGCGATTGTGGGCATGATTGGTATAAAACCCACCATAGAGGCCATCAGGGCAGGAAAGGATATAGCCCTTGCCAACAAGGAGACTTTGGTATGCGCAGGGCATATCATTATGCCGCTGGCCAGGGAGCGGGGGGTGTCCATCCTGCCGGTGGACAGCGAACACAGCGCCATCTTCCAGTCTTTAAACGGGGAACCGAAGGGGAAAATCAGCAGGATTCTGCTGACTGCTTCCGGCGGCCCGTTCCGGGGCTGGAACCGGGAGCGGCTGGCGGGAGTGCAGGTGGAAGACGCCCTGAAGCATCCCAACTGGGCCATGGGGCGGAAGATTACCATTGATTCCTCTACTTTGGTCAATAAGGGACTGGAGGTCATGGAGGTGAAATGGCTTTTCGGGGTGGAGCCTTCTCAGATCCAAGTGGTGGTGCATCCGCAAAGTATTATTCACTCCATGGTGGAATATATTGACGGCGCGGTGATTGCCCAACTGGGTGTTCCGGACATGAAATTGCCGATCCAGTATGCCCTGTTCTATCCGGACAGAAAGGCCATGCGGGATAACCGGGTGGATTTTTTCAGTCTGGGCAGCCTGACTTTTGAGGAGCCGGACATGGAGACTTTTTACGGCTTGAAGCTGGCCTACCGTGCCCTGGAGCAGGGCGGCAGCATGCCTACGGTGTACAATGCCGCCAACGAGAGGGCGGTGGCGCTGTTTTTGGAGCGCAGGATCGGATATCTGCAGATTCCCGAACTGATACAGCGGTGTATGGAACATCATGAGGTGATGCGGCAGCCGGGGGTGGAGGAAATCCTGGCGGCGGAACAGAGTGTGTACGACTATATTAGTGAAATTGGTTGAGAACGAAAATATGACGACTTTGATGACATTTATTCTGTTTATTTTAATCTTCGGCGTGGTGGTGATTTCCCACGAATTCGGCCATTATCTGATAGCCAAGATCAACGGTATCCATGTGGTGGAGTTTGCCATCGGCATGGGGCCCACCGTTTTCTCCTGGAAAAAAAAGGAGACCAAATACTCCGTCAAACTTCTGCCCCTGGGCGGGGCCTGTCTGTTTGAGGGGGAGGACGGGCTGAACACTCAGGAGGGGGAGATCACGGAAGGCTCTTTTCTCCATGCGAAAGTTTGGGCCAGGATCTCCACGGTGCTGGCGGGTCCCATATTTAACTTTATACTGGGAGGAATCATCGCCGTGATTCTGGCCGGTTTAATGGTATTTTATGAGCCGGTGCTCTCCGATGTGGTGGAGGGCGGGGCGGCCCAGCGGGCAGGGCTCCAGGCGGGAGACCGGATCGTGGCGCTGAACGGGGACCGGGTATATCTCCGGGACGAGGTAATCCTGTTTAACCGGGTCAACAACGGCAGGGAATTCACTTTGGAATATGAGCGGGACGGCCAGCGGTACACGGTGACCATGACCCCGGAACTTAACTCCACCGGCGGTTATGGTATGGGGATCTATGTGGGAAAGGCGCTGAAGGCGGAAGGGCTGGATGTGTTGAAGTATGCCTGGTATGAAATCCGCTATTGCGTCCGCTCCACCTGGCAGAGCCTGGGACTGATGCTGCGGGGGCAGGTGAAAAGTGAGGAAGTGGCCGGCCCGGTGGGTATAGCCGTCAATGTGGTGGGTAAGACCTATACCCAGGCAATGCAGTACGGATGGGAGACGGTGGCGCTGAATATGGGCTATATCACTTTGCTGCTCACCATCAACCTGGGGATATTGAACCTGCTGCCCATTCCCGCGCTGGACGGAGGCAGACTGGTGTTCCTGCTGGTGGAAGTGGTCCGGGGCAAGCCCATTCCCCCGGAAAAAGAGGGGATGGTGCATTTTATCGGCCTGGTATTTTTCATGTTATTGATGGTTATTGTGTTTTTTAACGATCTGCGCAATATCTTCTCGTAATTCATTTGATATGTTTGCTGTCGGGGCAGGGCCTTTTCCTGCTCCGGCGGTAAAGTCGGTACAAATCTTTATTTCAAATTTTTCAGGGAATTCTCCCGGTATTTTCATTCAAGACAAATTCGGTACATCAGGTACCAAATGACAGAATTTTATCGAGATGACCGCCCATATGCGCAGGCGGGAATCAACGAAGTATACAGACAGGAGGGAAAATGCATATTATATCCAATTACATATGGGAAAAGGCGGCGGAGGGAGGCGTGAATCCTCTGTCCTTGGTGCTGCAGCAAGTGAGGGTTCGAGGCAGAGAAGTCTGTCTGTTCTGCGTCTGCAGCAGTCTCGGGAAGGAGCAGGGAGGACGGATGACGGAACAGCTGGTGGAATGGTTTCACAGATGCTGTCTGCCGGCCTGTGAGGGCCGGACGCTGCCGGGGCTCCAGGAGCTGCTGGAGCCGGAACTGCGCGGCATTCGAAGGGAGCTGTTGGAGCCGGAACTGCATGGCATCCGAAGGGAACTGCTGGAGCCGGAACTGCACGGCATTCAAAGGGAAGAATTGAGTTACGGAGGCCTGTTGCTGGCGGGAAGCAGCTTTTATCTGTTTGGAGAGGGGGATATAAGAGCGCGGCTGATCAATTACCGCTATAACCGCCCTCAACTGAAAGAACTGGGGTACCCTCTTTCCGGCAGGATACAGAAGGGGGTAGGAATCCTGCTTCACACCCCGGAACTTATAAAAAATCTGGAACCGAAAGAATTATGTCAGATTCTTCACGGGGAGGGGCGCTGGCAGGAGGCGCGCATGGGCAGACGTCTGAAAGAACTGTACCGGGAGGGCCGCAGCCGGGGCAATACAGGGCCTGTGGGGGGCATTTATCTGGGAGTGGTATGAGATAAGGGTTACCGCTCCTGTGTGCCGGAAGGGAATATTCAGAAGTAGAATATTCAGAAGGAGAATATTGAGAAGGCGAATAATAAGAAGGTCAATAATTAAGAAGGAGAACAATGTATGAAACAGGAAAGCAGCGGGCTTGAAAAGGGGAACATCGGCGGATACCGGCTGTTGGCGGAACTGGGCAAAGGGGCCACCGCCCGGGTCTTTCGGGTGGAGCAGCCCGGCGGGAAGGATGTATATGCCTTGAAATATGGCTCCTGTAAGGCCAGGCTGCGGGCGGAATCCGCTATTTTGAAGCAGCTAAGGCATCCCTGTTTTCCCAGGTGGATTGACGAGGGGGAGGATGCAGGGGGAATCTATCTGGTGATGGAGTTTATACCCGGACTGTCTCTGCAGAAACTGATGGAACTGTATCCGGCGGGAATGCCGGAACGGATGGGTGGGGGGATCGCCCTGGATGTGGCGGAGGGGCTGGCCTATCTGCATGCTGGCGGGCCTTCCTGCATATATCGGGATTTGAAAGCATCCAATGTGGTGATCACTCCCCAGGGCAGGGCCCGGCTGGTGGACCTGGGGGCTGCAGTCCGGTCGGAAGGCTTCGTTCAGGGCGGCCGGGCGGGAACCTATGGATACGGTGCGCCGGAACAGTTCTGGGAAGGCGCAGGGATTACGCCCTCCTGCGATATCTATGGGTTTGGAAAACTGCTGGCCTTCTTGCTGACCGGGCAGGACCCGGGGAAACCGCCCTATGACACCATGGAATATTGCGGCAGACATTGGGGGATGGGGAGGGAATTCCGCCGCTTGCTGGATCGGTGCTTACAGCCGGATCCCCAGCTGCGCTATCCCGATGCCACTTTTCTGCCGCCGGTTCTGAAGCGCATTTTGGAGAGAAAAGGGCGCTTCAGGGATAAAATCCTGGCAAAAACAGGAAACAGAACTTCATACCGATACATAAAATGTATTTGGAAGAGCGAATATGAAAGAATATTTTGACTTTCCGCACAAATAATACTATAATAGGAACAAATTGTTAATAACCACGTTTTTTTGTCGGTGGGGGACCGGGGAAAATGTGATAAATGAGGAGGAGGACAAGATGAAGGCATTGGAAGAGTATGTGAGAAGCATTCCGGATTTTCCGGAGGAGGGTATTATTTTCAGGGATGTGACCAGCGTGCTGCAGGATGCGGACGGGCTGCGTCTGGCCGTTGATACCATGCAGGAGAAGGTGAAAGATCTGGAATTTGACGTGGTAGCAGGCCCGGAATCCAGAGGATTTATCTTTGGAACACCTATTGCGTATAACACGCATAAGCCTTTCGTGCTGATCCGTAAGAAGGGAAAGCTGCCCTGCGAAACGGTGGAGAGAAGCTATGACCTGGAATATGGCCAGGCCACTATTGAGATGCACAAGGACAGCATCAAACCTGGTCAGAAGGTTCTGGTGGTGGATGACCTGATCGCCACCGGCGGCACCACGGAAGCCATGATCAAACTGATTGAGAGTCTGGGCGGAGAAGTGGTAGGCGTGGTGGTACTGATGGAGCTGGCCGGTCTCAAGGGCCGGGAGAAGATCAAGGACTACAGGCTGGAGGCGGCTATTGTATATCCCGGCAAATAGGCTGGACGACAGTGCGGATCCATCCGCTACCTGTGCAGAAGGAGCCGGGCAATATACCGAAGTCATACCGGAGGATGTCCGGCGGTATGGAGAAATGAGCAAAGTCTGAAAGCGGTATGGGGTCAGACTGTACAGATACATATTCCCGCAGGTATGGGGCCCTGGGGGGACAGGGGGTTACAGAAAGGTTAGCAGGCGTTATGAAAGAAGAAAGAGATGTGATATTTGATCAGGCCAGAGTGGGCGAAATAACAGAATTTACATCTCCTGAACAATTGTATCAGGATCTGATTTCCTGCGTCAAAAAATACCATCCCAGCGATGATATATCCATGATTGAGAAGGCATACAGGATTGCCAGCCAGGCCCATAAGGACCAACAGCGCAAGTCCGGCGAGCCTTATATCATCCATCCCCTGAATGTGGCCATTATTCTGGCAGACCTGGAACTGGATAAGGAGACTATTATTGCGGGCATCCTTCACGATGTGGTGGAGGACACCATCATGACGGAGGAAGATCTGATAAAGGAATTCGGTGAGGATGTGGCGCTGCTGGTGGACGGCGTTACCAAGCTGGAAAAAATTCCTTTGTCAGGCACCGACGACCCCACGGATACCAAGCTGGAGATGCAGGCGGAGAATCTGCGGAAGATGTTTCTGGCCATGGCCAAGGATATCCGGGTGATCATGATCAAGCTGGCGGACCGTCTGCACAATATGCGCACGCTGAAATACCAGAAGCCGGAGAGCCAGGTCCGTATCGCCAGGGAGACCAGGGAAATCTATTCTCCTATCGCCCAAAGGCTGGGCATCTCCAAGATCAAGATCGAACTGGACGACTTGTCCATGAAATATCTGGAGCCGGAGGTATATTACGACCTGGTAGATAAAATCGCCGTGCGCAAGAGCGTCCGGGAGAAATATATCCAGAGCATTGTGGACGAGGTCAAGGAGTTTATTGAGGCTGAGGGTATCCGTGCCCAGGTGGACGGCCGGATCAAGCATTTTTTCAGCATCTATAAAAAGATGAAAAACCAGAACAAAACCCTGGACCAGATCTATGATTTGTTCGCGGTGCGGATTATTGTGGAATCGGTGAAGGACTGCTATGCGGCGCTGGGAGTGATCCATGAAAGGTATACGCCCATTCCCGGGCGGTTCAAAGACTATATCGCCATGCCCAAAGCCAATATGTACCAGTCTCTGCATACCACGCTGATCGGCAGCAACGGGCAGCCCTTTGAGATCCAGATCCGCACCTTTGAGATGCACAAGGCGGCGGAGTACGGCATTGCGGCCCATTGGAAGTACAAAGAGGCCTCCGACGGCAGGAAAGTGGAAGGACAGGAGGAAGAAAAGCTGGTGTGGCTGCGGCAGATTCTGGAGTGGCAGCGGGACATGTCGGACAACCGGGAATTCATGAATCTGCTCAAGAATGACCTGGACCTGTTCTCGGACAATGTGTACTGCTTTACCCCTACGGGGGAGGTCAAGAATCTGCCGGCGGGTTCCACCCCCATAGATTTTGCCTACAATATTCATTCGGCGGTGGGCAACAAGATGGTGGGGGCCAGGGTCAACGGCAAACTGGTGACCATAGACTATGAGATCAAAAACGGCGACAGAATTGAGATTATCACCTCTCAGAATTCCAAAGGGCCCAGCCGGGACTGGCTGAACGTGGTCAAGAGTACCCAGGCCAAGAACAAAATCAACCAGTGGTTTAAGAACGAACTGAAAGAGGATAATATCATAAAGGGCAAGGAACTGCTGGCGGGCTACTGCAAGACCAAGGGCATCAACATGCCGGACCTGGTCAAGACCGTCTATATGGAGGCCATCATGCGCAAATACGGCTTCCGTGACTGGGATTCCGTGCTGGCCGCCATAGGCCATGGCGCTCTGAAAGAGGGCCAGATCATTAACAAGATGCAGGAACTCTATGACCGGGACCATAAGAGGACCATGTCCAACGAGGAGGTACTGCAGACCATCGTTGAAAGCAGCGCCATGATGATGCGTCCCGGCAGCGGACGCTCCAAAAGCGGTATTGTGGTGAAGGGCATCGCCGACTTGTCGGTGCGTTTTTCCAAATGCTGTTCCCCTGTGCCGGGAGATGAGATCGTGGGCTTTGTAACCAGGGGCAGGGGCATTTCCATCCACCGCACGGACTGCGTGAATATGTTGAGCCTGCCGGAAATGGAGCGGGCCCGGCTGATAGACGCGGAGTGGCAGACGGGCGGCGGGGAAGACGCCCGGGAGGGCAAGTATATGGCAGAGATCCGGATCTTTGCCAACAATCGCAACGGCCTTCTGGCGGATATCTCCAAGGCGCTGACAGAGAAAAACATTGACATCCTGTCCATGAACACCAAGACCAACAAACAGGGGCAGGCTACTCTGCAGACCTCCTTTGAGATTTCCGGCAGGGAGGAACTGAACCGGGTCATAGACAAGATCCGCAACATTGAGAGTGTCATAGATATTGAAAGGACGACGGGCTGATGGCTGAGATCAAAATCGGAAGAATGGTGCTGGGCTCCTGCCAGACCAACTGCTATTTTATTTATCAGGAAGAAGAGATGCCGGGCCAGGGCGATGCCCAGGGACATAAGCGGGCAATCGTGGTGGACCCTGCGGACCAGGGAGGCCGGATCCATGAAACCCTGGAACGCAATGGAATAGAGGTGGAGGCTATTCTGCTGACCCACGGTCATTTTGACCATATCTGGGGAACCAAGGAATTGCGGGAGGCGGCGGGAGTGAAGCTGTATGCTCTGGATGCGGAAAAAGCCCTGTGCGAAGATTCTCATAACAATGTGTCCGACATGGCGGGCAGAGCCTATACCGTTACGCCTGACGAATATCTGCGGGACGGCCAGGAACTGACTCTGGCGGGGATGCGTTTTCAGGTCATTGCCACGCCGGGCCATACTATAGGAAGCTGCTGCTATTATTTTCCGGAGGCGGGATTTCTGGTGAGCGGTGACACTCTGTTTGCCGAGTCTGTGGGGCGGACGGATTTTCCCACCGGCAGCATGAGCAGCATTGTGCGATCCATTAAGGAAAAGCTCTATGTGCTGCCCGGGGAGACCAAGGTATACCCGGGGCATGGGGACAGCACCACCATCGAACATGAGATGCGGTACAATCCCTTTACAGTGTAATCCTCTGCCTTCAAAATCTCCCGGGAAAGGATTTGCTGTCCGACCGGAGGAAGAAGCGCGGACCCAAGGGGGATTAATTTGAAACCGGGTATGGGAAAACACCGCCCATCCTGTAAGGAGAGACATATGCTGGCAGTAAGGCTGAATCGGGAAAATTATGAATATGACATCCAGGCGCTGCTGAAGTCCTTCTACCCGGAGGAAACTTTGCGGATGATTCTGCCTGTGAGCCGGGATCAGGAGGTCCATGAAGGAGAGAGGGAATGGAGCATCCGGGTAGAGGAACCCATTGTCCGGATGGAACTGGCGGGAAGAGAAATAGAATGGCGGCATGATGAAAAAGAGGGGGCTTTTAAGGATTGCTTCAAGCGTTTTTTCTACCGCAGCCTGACAGAGATCACAGGCAGGGAACTGCCCTGGGGAAATCTGACGGGTATACGGCCCACCAAGCTGGCCTATGCCATGCTGGAGGAGGGAAAGCAGGACCGGGAGATCATAGAGCAGCTGCAACGCAGCCATTATGTGAGCCGGGAAAAATGTGAACTGAGCATTGACATTGCCCGCCGGGAGCGGCAGCTTTTGTCAGGGATTCACTATCAGGGGGGATACAGCCTGTATGTGGGCATTCCCTTCTGTCCCAGTACCTGCCTGTATTGTTCCTTTACTTCCTATCCCATAGCGGCCCACCGGCAGCGTGTAGACCGGTACATAGACTGCCTGATTCAGGAGATGGAATATGTGTCCGGGGCGTATGGAGACAAAATCCTGGATACCGTCTATATCGGCGGGGGAACCCCCACCACGCTGGAGCCGGAACAGCTGGACCGGCTGCTCGGCTGTTTAAAATCCCGGTTTGATTTTTCCACGGTGCAGGAATTTACGGTGGAAGCGGGCCGGGCGGACAGTATCACCCCGGACAAACTGGAGGTGCTGCGCCGCCATGGTGTGAGCCGGATCTCCGTGAATCCCCAGACCATGAAGCAGGAGACATTGGATAGCATCGGTCGGCAGGCTTCCGTGGAACAGGTATTGGAGGCGTATCGGCAGGCCAGACAGGCGGGCTTTGACAATATCAACATGGACTTGATTCTGGGACTGCCGGGAGAGACGGAGGAGGATGTGAGGCGTACAGTGGAGAAGGTAGTGAGTCTGTCCCCGGACAGTCTGACGGTGCATTCTCTGGCCATCAAGCGGGCCTCCCGGCTAAGTCAGTGGATCCAGGAGCACGGCATTGAGACGCTGCGCAACACGGACGAGACCATGGAGATCGCGGCGGCGGGAGCGAAAGCCCTGGGTATGCATCCCTATTATCTCTACCGGCAGAAAAATATGTCCGGTAATTTTGAGAATGTGGGGTATGCCAGAGAGGGAAAATATGGTTTGTATAATATTTTGATTATGGAAGAGATGCAGACCATTGTGGCCCTGGGAGCCGGCTCCATCACCAAACGGGTATACCCGGACGGGCGGATCGAGCGCTGTGAAAATGTGAAGGAAGTGGCGCAGTACATCGAAAGAATTGATGAGATGATCCAACGCAAAAAGCGGCTCTTATAAGGAGAGGAGATATAAATGGCAATGAATAAAAAGCCGGTACACGGCATGAAGGATATTTTACCCGAGGAGATGCAGATCCGGGATTATGTACAGGGGGTGATTAAGGACACATACCGCCGGTTTGGATTCACGGCGATTGAGACGCCCTGTATGGAGAGCCTTTCCAATCTGACCAGCAAGCAGGGCGGGGACAATGAGAAGTTGATTTTCAAAGTGTTAAAGCGGGGTGAAAAGCTCAATGTGGCCCAGGCGGTTACGGAGGAGGAAGTGGTGGACTTCGGCATGCGTTATGATCTGACGGTGCCGCTGGTGCGGTACTATTCCAACAATGCGGCCAATCTGCCCTCTCCCTTTAAGGCTTTGCAGATAGGAAATGTGTGGCGGGCAGACAGGCCCCAGAAGGGACGTTACCGTCAGTTCATGCAGTGCGATATTGATATTTTCGGGGAACCCAGCAATCTGGCTGAGATCGAGTTGATCCTGGCCACCACCACCACCCTGGGGAACATCGGGTTCAGGGATTTTGAAATCCGCATTAACGACAGGCAGATTTTGAAGGCCATGGCTGCTTACAGCGGCTTTGACCAGGAGGCTTATGACAGCGTATTTATCACGTTGGACAAGATGGATAAGATCGGCCTTGAGGGCGTGGAGGCAGAGCTGCTGGAGAAAGGGTTTGATAAATCCTGTGTGGATAAATACCTGGCGCTGTACCGGGAACTGGGGCAGCAGGAGGACGGGGTAGCCTATCTGGCGGAGACTTTGCGGGATGTATTGGAGCCCGGGGTGGCCCAGGGATTGCAGGAGATTATTTCCAGCGTCAGCGCCACCAAAGCGGCGGACTTCCGTATGGTATTTGACGCTACGCTGGTACGGGGCATGTCCTACTACACGGGGACGATTTTTGAGATTTCCATGCCTCAGTTTGGGGCAGCCTGCGGCGGCGGCGGCAGATATGACAGGATGGTGGGCAAGTTCACCGGGCAGGATGTTCCGGCCTGCGGTTTTTCCATCGGGTTCGAGCGGATCATCATGCTGTTGATGGACAGCGGCTTTAAGGTGCCTCAGGCCCGGAAAAAGGTGGCGTACCTGATCGAGAAGGGCGTAGGCGGCCAGGCGCTGTGTGAAGTGATTGCCAAGGCACAGGCGGCCCGGCAGGACGGCAGCCAGGTGCTGGTGGCCCGCATGAATAAAAATAAGAAGTTCCAGAAAGAGCAGCTTGCGGCGGAGGGGTATGAAGAATTCGTGGAGTTCTACAGGGAGACGCTGAAAAACTGAGGTACCTGACGCAGGGTTCGGTAAGCAGATCATAGAACCGGCAAGCGGAGAAGGGGAAGAATTTTTGGACGGAAAAGTATGAATAGCCCCATGGGGCGGAAGCGAGGTTTCTAGTATGGCAGAGTCAATGAAAGGCTTAAAGAGGACTTACAGATGCGGTGAACTGGGTCTTAACAATGTGGGTGAGGAAGTCACCGTTATGGGCTGGGTGCAGAAGCAGAGGAACAAGGGCGGCATTATCTTTGTGGATCTGCGGGACCGGGCGGGCATTTTGCAGATTATATTTGAAGAGAGCGACTGCGGCCCGGAACATTTTGCCAAGGCGGAAAAGCTGCGCAGCGAGTTTGTGGTGGCTGTGGTGGGCAGAGTGGAGAAGCGCAGCGGCGCGGTGAACGAAAATCTGCCCACCGGGGAGATTGAGGTGCGGGCTGCTCAGGTGCGTATCCTGGCGGAGGCGGAGACGCCGCCTTTCCCCATTGAGGCGGAATCCAAAACCAAGGAGGAGCTGCGGCTGAAATACCGTTATCTGGATCTGCGCAGGCCGGATCTGCAGCGCAATCTGATGCTGCGCAGTAAGATCGCCACCACCATCCGGGCATTTCTCAGCAGAGAGGGCTTCCTGGAGATCGAGACGCCGATTCTGAACAAGTCCACGCCGGAGGGAGCCAGAGACTATCTGGTGCCCAGCCGGGTGCACCCGGGGAATTTCTATGCTTTGCCCCAGTCCCCTCAGATATTCAAGCAGCTCCTGATGTGCTCCGGGTATGATCGGTATTTCCAGATTGCCAAGTGTTTCAGGGATGAGGATCTGCGGGCTGATCGGCAGCCGGAGTTTACCCAGGTGGATCTGGAAATGTCCTTTGTGGATGTGGAGGATGTGATTGACGCCACCGAGCGCATGGTGGCGGAGGTGTGCCGGGAGGCCATCGGTCTGGAGGTGCAGCTTCCGATTCAACGTATGACCTGGGAGGAAGCTATGAACCGCTACGGTTCCGACAAGCCGGATACCCGCTTCGGAATGGAGCTGCAGGATGTGTCGGAGGCGGTGAAGGGCTGCGGCTTCGGGGTGTTTACCGGGGCGCTGGAGTCCGGCGGCAGCGTCCGGGGCATCAATGTGAAAGGGCAGGCGGAGATGCCCCGGAAGAAGATTGATGCGCTGGTGGAGTTTGCCAAGGGGTATGGGGCCAAGGGTTTGGCCTATCTGTCTGTGATGCCGGATGGCAGTTACAAATCATCTTTTGCCAAATTTATGACCGAGGAACAACTGGCTGATCTGGTGGCGGTGATGCAGGGACAGCCGGGGGATCTGCTGCTCTTTGCGGCGGATCGCCTGAAGACCGTGTGGGCCGTGCTGGGAGCCCTGCGCTGTGAGGTGGCCAGACAGCTTGATCTGGTGGACAATGACAAATTCAACTTCCTGTGGGTGACGGAATTCCCCCAGTTTGAGTGGAGTGAGGAGGAGGAGCGTTTTGTGGCCATGCATCATCCCTTTACCATGCCCATGGAGGAGGATCTGGAAAGGTTGGAATCCGATCCGGGCAGTGTGCGGGCCAAAGCCTATGATATTGTATTAAACGGCGTGGAACTGGGAGGCGGCAGCGTCCGTATTTTCCAGAGTGATGTGCAGGAGCGGATGTTCCGGGCGCTGGGTTTTACCCTTGAGAAAGCCCATGAGCAGTTCGGCTTTTTGCTGGATGCGTTCAAGTATGGAGTGCCCCCTCATGCCGGACTGGCCATCGGGCTGGATCGTTTTGTGATGCTGCTGGTGAAGGCGGAGAGCATCAGGGAAGTGATAGCGTTCCCCAAGGTGAAGGACGCCTCCTGTCTGATGTCCGACGCGCCCAATACGGTGGATGAGAAGCAGTTGGAGGAATTGTGCCTGGTGATTAAAGAGCCTGGGCAGGATTCCCCTGAGAATTAAAATACGTAATGGAAAGGCGGGGAGTTGTGGAGTAATGTCTGCAGCTCCTTTCATGCCCCGACTAAAGTGGTTCCAAACGGGGAATAACTGCTGTATGGACAGATATCATTGTATATGGAATACAGGCGCGTGCAGAGGCTGGGCCCGGCGCGGGGAGGGATCAATATGTCTACAGGAATCCAGAGACGGAGGTGCATTTCCATGTGGTTGCTATTTGCGTTATTATCGGCAGTGTTTGCGGCACTGACCAGCATATTGGCCAAGATCGGGATTGAGGGTGTCAATTCCCATCTGGCCACAGCCATCCGAACGGTGGTGGTATTGCTGTTATCCTGGGGGATGGTTTTTCTGACCAGCGCCCAGGGGGGAATCGGGGCCATCAGCGGCAGGAGCTGGCTGTTTCTGATTCTGTCAGGCCTGGCCACAGGTGCGTCCTGGCTGTGTTACTACAGGGCCCTGCAGCTGGGGGAGGCGTCCAAGGTGGTGCCCATCGACAAACTCAGTGTGGTGATCACGCTGGTGCTGGCCTTTATTTTTCTGCATGAGCAGTTCACGGTAAAATCTTTTTTCGGCTGTGTGCTGATCGGGGCGGGCACTTTGCTGATGGTGCTGTAAATATGGTCCGGTCCATCAGTGGTCAACGGGATATAAGGGGACGGGTGATAATCTAATGAAATATGACGCATTTATCAGTTACCGCCATACCGAACCGGATATGTACATTGCAAAAAAGGTTCACAAGGGACTGGAGACTTTAAGGGTGCCCCGGGAGGCGGCTCAAAAATCCGGGAAAAAGAAAATAGAGCGTGTGTTTCGGGACCAGGAGGAACTTCCCATAGGGAGCGATCTGGGGGACAATATCACCACGGCTCTGGCGGAGTCGGAGTATCTCATTGTCATCTGTTCTCCCAGAACCCCCCAGTCCGCCTGGGTAATGAAGGAGATCGATACTTTTATCGGTTTCCATGGCAGAGAGCGCATACTTGCCGTCCTGGTGGAAGGGGAACCCCAGGATGCCTTTCCGAAACAGCTTCAGACGGATGCGGATGGGAATCCCGTGGAGCCTCTGGCGGCAGATGTGAGAGGTGCGTCCAGACGGGAAAGGAGCCGCAGGATGCGCACGGAACTGATTCGCCTGGCTGCGCCGCTGCTGCACTGCAGCTATGATGATCTGCGGCAGCGCCACAGAGAACGCCGTATGAAAAAGGTGATGCTGGCGGCTTCCGCTGCTGCGGCGGCGGGGGTGATCTTTGGAGTATACAGCGCATACAACGCGGCCATGATCCAGGAGAACTACAGGCAAAAGCAGATTAACCAGTCAAAATATCTGGCATCCACCGCTTTAAGTCTTCTGGCGGAGGGAGACAGGCAGGCAGCCGTTCTGGTGGCGTTGGAGGCACTCCCGGGTCCGAAGGAGAACAGGCCCTATGTGGCCGGCGCACAGTATGCGCTGAGTGCCGCTCTGGGCTGTTATGACATGGGAAATACCATAAGCATGGACAGAAGCCTGAAGCATGATCTGCCGGTGCAGGAGTTTTCCTTTGATGATACGGGGAACAGAATCCTGTCCATGGACAAAGGCTCCACAATCTATGTGTGGAATGTGGAGGATGGTTCGCTTCTGGCAAAGATTGCACCGGAACTGGACGAGAACGGCTATGTCATCTCGCCCATTGGCGGTATGGTATATGGAGATCATATATTGATCTGTGACCGAGATGGGATTCGATGCATTTCCTTTGCAGGGAGCGTACAGTGGCGGGTGGATACGGAGGATAAATCTCTTTACTGCGAAATGAATGCTCAGGCAGGTCTCATTGCCTGTATTTCCAACGAAACCGTTTCTTTTTACGATATTGCCACGGGAGAGAAGCTGGCAGGAACGGATAATGGACAGGAGAGCTCCTACGGCAGTGCATATGTGTTCAGCGATGACAAGTCCAGATTTGCCGTGTCTCACATCGGACAGGATGCGGAGACGGGATGGGTTACGGTATACGACCTGGCCCGTGGAGTTCGGACGGACTATCCGGTGGAGGCTCCCTATGTGTCCGAACTCCGCTTTTGCGCCGATGGGGGGCTGGCCGTGGCCAGCATGCGTTTTCCGGGCAGTCAGCCTTTTTCGGTCTGGGATGTGGATACCGGCTTTGTGGAGAAAATAGATTGTGAGAGCGGCAGGAGGCTCTGGATACAGGAATTTGAGTATCAGGTTCTGGGAATGGATTCCGCAGGCGCAGAATTGTGGTGCAGAAAGTACCAGGATGAGGACACAGGGGAACTTTATGATCAGGTGCTTTTATCCATAGACCAGACTGCGTATACATGGAATGCCGAAACAGGAGAAGCGGTGGCTCAAGTCAGGCTTACAGGAGGCATCAGGGCCTTTCAGGCCGCAAAAAATTCCTGTTATGGGTACTTGGCGGAGAGCAATGGAACGGTGGATATCGTGGATATGAACAGGGGAATTAATTATGTTTCCCAAGCCATTGAAACCGGTAAAAATGTGACGGATATGCGCATCAGAAACGGTGTGCTGGTGTTGAAAGCCTATGCATCTCCTACCCTTACTTTGATGAAATACCATGAAGGGTATGGCAGAAAAGAAGTTTTGGCCTGTGACGGTACTGTGGAGGATGTGACCTGTTCCACAGAAGAGACCTATTATGGGGTGAGGGTTTCAGACGAAACCAGACAGGAGACGGTGTATTTTTATCGGACAAAGGAGGATAGCCCTGCGGGCCAATGGAGCCTCGAAGGAACGGAAGGATATCATGCGGCATCCGGTTTTCTGGATGACTTTCGGTTTGTCTATATGGATACAAAAGGGGGAATTACTTCCTATCATGTGGAGACCGGAGAAACGGAGCACATGAAGGTGGATGCGGAGGGTATGTCCCTTACTTGCCGCCGGAACGGGCTGTTGGCACTCCTGTATGCCGGGAGGAAATACTATGTGGCAGATCTGGGGCAGGGAGAAATAGTATATTCCGGCAATGCGGGGGAATATATACATAGCGGCGTCCTTTCGAAAGACGGGGACAGATTGTTCTGCCATTTGGCAGACAGCGGTGTCTGTGTGGTGGATTTGTCTTCCGGTAGTGTGGAACCTCTTGAAATGGAGGATTACAGGCCGGTGCAGGGGGGAAATGGACAGAGTTCGCTGACGCTAAGCCGTGATGGAAGGCTGCTGGCTGTTGCCTGTGTGGACGGCAGGCTGCGGGTCCTGGATGTGGAAAAGCGGGAGACGGCAGCGGTGATTCCCTTTGCCAGTGCATATCATAGATTTATTTGGTTTTCCGAGGACGGACGCAGTATTCTGATGCAGGGGGACGACTTTTACCTCCGGGTTTATAACTTGCAAAAACAGAGTTTTTCCCATATTTCCACAGCCCAGTATAAAGAGATCAGGCGGGCTGCTGCCCATGAAGAAACAGGAACCATAAGCCTGGTGACCACATCCAATATGCTTATTCTGGATGGGGAGAGTTATGAGAGAGTGGCACAGGTGGACAGAGGACTTGCCTACATTCCCGGGCAGGGAGCGGTGTTCTGCAGGGACTACCAGGCATTGTATCGGTTTCCGTATATGACGCTGGAGATGCTTCTGGAGGAGGCAAAGTCGCAGTTTGGCGATGCGGAACTCACCCAGTTTGAGCGGACGCAGTATCATGTGGAGTAGGGGAAATGTACAGGTATTTTTGATAAGAGACAATATGATTTGGCGTTCGGGAGGTTGGTATGAAATTAAGTGACTTTCTAAAATTTGATTCCATAGTGGTGCAGTGTCATGACAATCCGGACGCGGATGCCCTGGCCAGCGGCTATGGTGTGTATTTCTATCTGAAGGCCCAGGGAAAGAAGGTACGTTTTGTCTATGGAGGGCGCAGCCCTATCCAAAAGAGTAATCTGGTTCTGATGGTATCCGAGTTGAATCTTCCAATAGAGCATGCGGATATGTTGGAAGCGCCGGAACTTCTGGTTACAGTGGACTGCCAGTATGGACAGGGAAATGTGACAAAGTTTGACGCGGGCCAGGTGGCCGTCATCGACCATCACCAGATCAGCGGCCCTCTGCCTCCGCTCAGTGAAGTGAGAAGCAATCTGGGGGCGTGCGCCACTGTAGTGAGGGAACTTCTGAGGCAGGAGGGGATGGATGTCAACGCTGACAGGGGCCTGGCCACGGCTCTTTACTATGGGCTTTTGACGGATACCAATAATTTCACGGAGATATCCCACCCCCTGGACAAGGATCTGCGGGATGACGCAGTGTTTGACAGGAGTCTGATCCTGCGCTTTCGCAATGCGAACCTGTCCTTGCGGGAGTTGGAAATAGCCGGTGCGGCGCTGATGAGTTATCACTACCACGAGGAATACCGCTATGCGGTAGCCATGGCGGAGCCCTGCGACCCCAATATTCTGGGTATGATCAGTGATCTGATGCTGGAGGTGGACGCTGTGGACACCTGCCTGGTATACAGTGTGCTGCCCTTTGGCGTTAAGATTTCTGTGAGAAGTTGTGTGAAAGAGGTAAAGGCCAGCGAGTTGGCGGCATTTATTACGGAGGGAGTGGGATCCGGGGGCGGGCATCTGGAAAAGGCCGGCGGCTTTCTCCAGATGGAATTGCTGGAAAAGGAGGTCCCGGGAAATCCTTCGGAAGAGGACATTCAGGAATTTCTGGTCCGGCGCATGGACGATTATTTCGACAATATCCAGATTATTCACGCAGAGGAGTATAACATGGATATCGCCGGCATGACGGCATACAAAAAGAGGAAGGTTCCCCTGGGCTATGTGGAGGCGGACCAGATCTTTCCCACAGGCGCTCAAATCTGTATCCGCACATTGGAGGGGGACCTGGATGTGCGGATTCATAAAGACTTGTTGGTTATGATTGGGATTCAGGGAGAAGTGTATCCCAACGACAGGGCTAAATTTGAGCGCAGCTATAACCGTCTCGATACGCCTTACGTCTTTTCGGGAGAGTATGCGCCTGTGGTCAGGGATGTATTGGAGGGGAAAAATGTATCCTTGATTCCCTACGCCAAAACCTGTGTTTCCAGCGGCGAAGTACATATTTACGCGAAAGAGTTGAATCATAGAGTGAAAGTTTTCACCGCATGGGACGAGGAAAAATATATGCTGGGAAAAGAGGGGGACTATCTGGCAGTGCGCGTGGATGATCCCCATGATATCTATGTGATCGAAAGGCGCATTTTTCATGAGACTTATGAACGGATGTGAGCCGGAAGGGGAAAACGTGATTCAGGTATATTTGCTGGAAGTGGGCGGACTTCGCCTTCAAATGGAAGAGACAGGCAGCGGAAAATTCATCCAAAACGCCGCGGCTCTGCCTGGCTGGGATAAGCTGACCACCTGGCAGCAGGAGAAGGTGGCCGGCTGTGCCAGGACGGGCATTAGGGCGCAGAGTATGGGAGGACAGCTGCTGCTGCAATATGGGGCACACAGAAAAGCCCTTACGAAATCTTCCCAGGATGCGCCTGTCCGTTGGCGGCAGTTGTCCTATCCGCAGCTGCTGGAAGAGATCTCCTCCCCCCTGCCGCTGCAGGTGGCTTACGCCCCCGGAGGGAAGCCTTATATCCGGCAAGTGCCCTGGCATTACAATCTGTCTCATTCCGGGAACTTTGTGGCGCTGGCAGTCAGCGATGTCCCGGTAGGGATTGACATTCAGCAGATGCTTCCCTATAAGGAGTCTCTGGTAAAACGTTTCTTTGCGCAGGAGGAAGCGGCCGTCTTTGAGAGCGGCGTTTCTGTAAACAATCTGGAGCGGGGATTGACAGCGGGCAGCAGCCCGGGAACGGCTTTGTTTTACAGGTTATGGTGCCGCAAGGAGGCATATGGGAAGCTGAAAGGAACAGGCTTGACAGAGGATGTGTTAAAGCGTAATATGTTAAAGGATACGGGAATGCGTCTATATGAGTATGGAGAGCTCCCCGGATATTATGTCTGCGTGTGCTGCGAGGAGGAAGGGCGCAGATGTGAAATGCCCAATGAGGCGGGCGGACAGGAGTTGCGATGAAAAAGCTATTTGTTTATCTGAAAGACTACAGGAAGGAGTCTGTACTGGCCCCGCTTTTTAAGTTGCTGGAGGCTTTTTTTGAGTTGTTTGTGCCTCTGGTGATGGCCAGCATCATTGACCGGGGAATCGGCAGCCCTGGCAACTCGGATGTGGGGCATATTGTCAGGATGGGCCTGTGCCTGCTGCTTTTGGCGGCGGTGGGATTGGCCAGTTCGGTGACAGCCCAGTTCTTTGCGGCCAGGGCGGCGGTAGGATTTTCCGCCAAGCTGCGGCAGGCGGTGTTTGAACATATCCAGAGGCTTGATTTTACCAATATCGACAGGGCGGGAACCTCCACCTTGATCACGCGGATGACCAGCGATATCAACCAGGTGCAGTCCGGGGTGAACATGGTGCTGCGGCTGTTCCTTCGTTCTCCCATCATTGTTTTCGGAGCCATGATCATGGCTTTTACCATTGACGTAAAGAGTGCGCTGATCTTTGTGGTGGCTATTCCGCTGCTGGCCGTGGTGGTTTTCGGCGTAATGATGATCACCATGCCCATGTACAAGAAGGTACAGAGTGCCTTGGACCGGGTGCTTGGCATTACCAGGGAAAACCTCACCGGTGTGCGTGTGATCCGTGCGTTCCACCAGGAGGAGGTGGAGGAAAAGCGGTTCCGGGAGCAAAATAATACGCTTTCCCATCTGCAGACGGCGGTGGCGAGGATCAGCGCGGTTATGAATCCCCTTACTTATGTGATTGTCAACGGAGCTATCATTGCGCTGATTTACACCGGGGCCCTTCAGGTCAACATGGGCAATCTTACTCAGGGCGAGGTGGTGGCCATTATCAATTACATGTCCCAGATTCTGGTGGAACTGGTAAAGTTGGCCAATCTGATTGTCACCATTACGAAGGCGCTGGCCTGCGCGGACCGGGTGGCAGGGGTGTTGGAGATCCCGGCAGGAGAGGCGGCAGAGAGGTGCAATACATCGGCACAGCCTGCGGCAGAAGAGGCCGGAAAGCCTGTGGGAGATACGATGCAGTATTCGATCCCCTATTTGGAGTTTGACCATGTATCCCTGACCTATCAGGGGGCGGGAGATAAGACTTTGCAGGATGTGCATTTTCGGGTGGAGAGGGGACAGACCATCGGCATTATCGGCGGTACGGGCTCCGGCAAATCCTCTCTGGTAAATCTGATTCCCGGTTTTTATCCGGTGACGGAGGGAGCTATCCGGCTGGAGGGGCAGAATATTCAAAGCATTCCCATGGAGCAGCTTCGCAGACGTATCGGCGTGGTGCCGCAGAAAGCGGTGCTTTTTAAGGGGACCATCCGCAGCAATCTGCAATGGGGGAAGCCCGATGCCACGGATGAGGAACTGTGGCAGGCCATCGACACGGCCCAGGCCAGGGAAGTGGTGGAGGGCAGGGACGGAGGGCTGGATGCCAGAGTTGCCCAGAACGGTAAAAACCTTTCCGGCGGCCAGAAGCAGCGACTGACCATTGCCAGGGCATTGGTCAGAAAGCCTGAAATTCTGATTCTGGATGACAGCGCGTCCGCTCTGGACTATGCCACGGACGCCAAACTCAGACAGGCGCTGAAGGAGGTGGAGAAAGATACCACCACCTTTATCGTTTCCCAGCGGGCGTCCACTATCCGTCATGCGGATCAGATCCTTGTATTGGACGATGGCATGATCGTCGGTATCGGCACCCACGAAAAGCTGCTGGAGGACTGTCAGGTCTACCAGGAGATCTATTATTCCCAGTATGAAAAAGAGGTCGTGGAGTAAAGCGGAGGAACTTTAGGAGAAAAATGGTTGATTATCTCAAAAAAGCCTTGATTTACGGGAATACAAGCAGGATTTCAAGCTGAATTTACTACCAATTTACTACTTTTGAGAGAAAGAGCCTTGATATGCCGCCCGGAACCCTGCATGCCCAAACACCAGCACACAGCATTGAGAAAGAATAAACGAAAACTGAATACGACGCATACGCGGCGTTTCTCTATCCCAACACGGGAGAACAGGAACGCCGCTTTACGCAGTAGGGGCAAAAAGAGCCTTGCTATATGCGGCTTTGCGGGCGCACTTTTGCCGGGGACAGGGATTTATGTAACACGCCACCCACCGCCCAAACCGTCTATACAGCCGCGAGGGCGGCGCAGTCCACACCGAGATTTTACTCCCCGACCACGCCCCCGCCGAGTATGCAGACAGGGCGGTTTTATGGAACGAAGTGGAGAAAATCGAGAAAGCGAAGAACGCCCAACTTGTGCGGGAGATTGAAATTGCCTTACCCCGCGAACTGACGAGGGAGCAAGGCATTTCCCTTGTCCGCGAGTATGTAAAACGGCATTTTGTGGCGGCGGGAATGTGCGCCGATGTATGCCTACACGACACAGGCGGCGGCAATCCCCACGCCCATATCATGTTACAATGCGCCCTTTTGACGAGGGCGGCGAGTGGGGAGCGAAGCAAAAGGAGTATATTCTTGACGGGGACGGGAACAAAATCTATGACCCGAAAAAGCGGCAGTACAAATGCAAATCCATTCCCGCCACTGATTGGAACGAACAGACCAAAGCGGAGGAATGGAGGGCGGCATGGGCGCAACTCTGCAATCAAAAAAATATTTAGCCAGATTAAAGCAAAAATTCAATAGAAAACGGCATTCCGTCCTGCAATCGCAGGAGGGAATCTTGCGTTTTGGGATTAAGCGTGTTATAGTAATAACATAAACTTCAAATTAACATTTCCTCAGAAAACGGAGGTTAATGCATGGCTATCAGTTACAAAAAATTATGGAAGCTGTTGATTGATAAAGATATGAAGAAAAAAGATCTACAACAGTTGGCTGGGATAAGTGCGGCATCTATCACCAAACTCGGCAAGAATGAGAATGTAAATACTGAAATAATTGAAAAAATCTGCGTAGCCCTGCAATGTGATGTCGGTGATATCATGGAAATGGCAAATGAAGATTGACATAATTTTCTAACATTTATAAGAAATAAATTTCGGGGCAACAAAAATAGTCCTGTAACTTGACAGAATCTAATTTCAATAAGGAAGGAAATAAGGACACATGGACAATCAGATTCACAATGCAATCGTGAGTTTTATATGGGGAATTGCGGATGACTGTCTGCGTGATGTGTATGTGCGAGGCAAGTATCGTGATGTCATCCTGCCTATGACGGTTATCCGTCGTCTGGACGCTCTGCTGGAGGACAGCAAGGAAGCTGTCCTTGATATGAAGAAGAAACTGGATACCGCCAAGATTGATAATCAGTGGCCGGCACTGTGTAATGCGGCGGGGCAGGCATTCTGTAATGCCTCTCCGTTCCGTTTGCGTGATTTGACCAGCCGCGCAAAGAAGCAGACGCTGAAAGCTGACTTTGAAGCTTATCTGGATGGTTTTTCTCCCAATGTACAGGAGATCTTGGAGAAGTTCAAGTTCCGCAACCAGATTGACACGATGATTGAGGCGGATATTCTGGGGGCGGTAATTGAGAAATTCATCTCGCCGGATATCAACCTCTCCCCAAAGCCGGTCTATAAGGATGATGCCCAGACTATCGTGAAGCACCCCGGACTGGACAATCATGGTATGGGTACGATTTTTGAGGAACTGATTCGCAAATTCAATGAGGACAACAACGAGGAAGCAGGGGAACACTGGACACCCCGCGATGTTGTTGAACTGATGGCAGACCTTGTCTTTATGCCGATTGCGGCCCAGATTAAAGATGCTACCTATTCTTGTTATGACGGAGCCTGCGGTACAGGCGGTATGCTTACCGTTGCACAGGACAGGCTCTTGACGCTTGCCCAGCAGCAAGGAAAGAATGTATCTATCCATTTGTTTGGGCAAGAAGTGAACCCTGAAACATATGCAATCTGCAAGGCGGATATGCTGCTCAAAGGCGATGGAGACCAGGCGGAGCATATCAGCTATGGCTCTACACTTTCTCTGGATGGGAATGCCACAAGGCAATTCGATTTCATGCTGTCAAATCCTCCCTACGGAAAAAGCTGGAAGGTTGATGCGGAAAAGATGGGTGGCAAAAAAGAAATTTTAGACACCCGCTTCAATGTTTATCTGGAGGGCGGAGAGCAGCTTGCCATGATTCCGAGGACGAGTGACGGCCAGCTGCTGTTTCTGTTGAACAACGTGGCAAAGATGAAAAAGGATACGCCACTGGGCAGCCGTATTGCCGAAGTGCATAACGGATCGTCCATTTTTACCGGGGACGCAGGCAGCGGGGAGAGTAACGCCCGCCGTTACATGATTGAGAACGACCTGGTTGAAGCGATCATTGCGCTGCCTGAGAATATGTTCTACAACACAGGAATTGGGACATTTATCTGGATTTTGTCCAACCGAAAGGAGGAGCGCCGCAAGGGGATAATCCAGTTGATTGACGCAACTGCTATGAAATCCCCGCTCCGCAAAAATATGGGCAAGAAGAACTGCGAGTTCACACCGGAGATTCGCAGGGAAATTGTCCGCATTTTTATGGAAATGGAACAGAGCGACGCCAGCATGATTTTTGACAATGAGGAGTTCGGCTATTGGTCTGTCACCGTGGAACGCCCTCTGCGTCTTCGTGTGTACCCGGACAGGGAAATTCCCGCCGGCACATTCAAAAAAGCGGACGAGCTCGCTGCGGTAAAGAACGCTCTTGCCGAAGCCGCAAAAACTGCCCCACTGGATGACTGGACGGCATTTTCCAAAGCAGCAAAATTGAAAGTCGGCGTTCTGAAGAAAATCCGCCCCTTCATTACAGAGAAAGACCCGACCGCACAGCCCATTGATGGTGAACCGGATGTTGACCTGCGGGATACGGAGAATATTCCGTTTACTTATGAGGGCGGCATTGACACCTTTATACGGAATGAGGTATTGCCTTATGCCCCCGATGCCTATGTGGATGAGAAGAAAACGCGAATTGGCTATGAAATCAGTTTTACCAAGTATTTCTACAAGCCGGTGGAACTGCGCTCAATGGAGGACATTTTGGAGAGGCTGAAAGCCTTGGAACGGGAAGCGGATGGCATGATGGTAGAGATTATTGAGAGGTTAGCCATATGAGTGAAAACAAGCAAAATGAGGCGTGGTATGGCAAACTGCCGCCAACTTGGAAAGAGCAGCGCATAAAAACGATATTCAAATTAAAAGATGTGAGAAGCTATCTTCCCTTAGAAGAAGTCAACCTAATCTCTGTCTATTCTAAGATTGGCGTTATGCAACACTTGGACATTGAACATACAACTGGTAACAAAGCACGAAATGCTGATGGGTACAAAGTTGTAAATAAGGGTGATATCATCGTAAATATATTGCTTTGTTGGATGGGAGCAATAGGTTGTTCAGAGTATGATGGCGTAACGAGTCCAGCTTACGATGTGTACACACCAAGTGAAGATATAAAGTCAAAATACTATCACTATCTATTTCGATTGCCTGCCTTTTCTGGAGAGTGTTATAAAGTTGGAAAAGGAATAATGTCAATGAGATGGAGAACGTATTCTCCACAGTTTACCAATCTTGTAGTTCCGGTTCCGCCTTATCCCGAACAGGATCAGATTGTGCGGTTTCTGGATTGGAAGGTATCGGCAATAAACAAACTAGTAGGCCAATATAAGTCAGAAATAAAAGCAATCATTGAACTTAGAGCCAGAATCACCGATGATGCCACGATAAAAGGATTACACAATGCTGAATGCATCCACAATGCGAATATCAGATGGGACATCGATTATCCTGCTCATTGGGATGCGCAACGAATGCGAGAATCCTTCAGCTTCAGAAAAGGGTTATCAATTACAAAGGCTAACCTTGAGGAAAACGGTGTTTCTGTAATTAATTATGGTCAGGTTCATTCAAAAAAGAACTCCGGTATTGGGATTTGCGATGAGCTGCTTCGTTTTGTGAATCCGTCCTATTTAGACATAGGAGCAAGCGCTCTTGT
>ERZ808046.206-NODE-206-length-72703-cov-6.071214_pt1 | contig 72703 bp, 67 predicted proteins | sample MGYA00380196_ERZ808046 | MGnify/ENA primary metagenome ERZ808046 (study PRJEB31490, sample SAMN06133421) | mouse gut metagenome | isolation source: Z6_2 | host: mice | place: China: Chengdu | collected 2015-05 ... | reverse complement strand
TGGGGTATTGTTGGTGGTGGTCCGCATCTTGAGACCCTAAAAAAACAGGCTCACGATATGGGGCTTGATGATTGTGTGGAATTTACAGGAAGAGTATCAGATCAGCAGATGCTAGAATATTTAAACACGGCTGATGTATGTGTGAATAGTGATAAATATAATGCTATGAATGATAAGAGCACCATGAATAAGATTCTTGAATATATGGCTCTGGCCAAACCAATTGTTCAATTCGATCTGACTGAAGGTCGATATTCAGCGCAAAAAGCATCTCTGTATGCCCAAAAGAATGATGCTGAAGACATGGCATTGAAGATTATAGAATTACTTCAAAATCCGGAAAAACGAAAACAAATGGGGGAACTTGGTTACAATCGTGTAGTAAATGAACTTAGTTGGGAACACACCAGTAGAGCTTTACTGGATGGATATGAAAGATTTTTTTCTGGCTTTTATTGATATCGAAAAAAAGAGGCATGCTAACAATGGAAGAAACTAATGTTAAACTATATACAAACTGCCAATATGATGAATCCTTTATAACTGAAAAAATTTTACAATCTGGATTGTTGAACGGAATTAATTCGGGAATGAAAGTAGTATTAAAACCAAATCTGGTGCAGCAGTCAAGAGATCAGGATGATGATTGGGACTATGTTATAACCCATCCAGTGGTAATTACTTCTGTGATAAATATTGTGCTAAAAAAACTAAACGGTAATGGTGAAATTGTTATTGCTGATGCACCGATGACACCAACAAGATTCGAAAAGCTTCTTGAACATTATCCGGTCGAATTATGGAAAAGCTATTGCGCAACGTACGGGGTTAGCTTTTCTATTGTTGACCTAAGAGACGAAGAATGGTTCAATGCACCTAATGGGATCATATTAAAAACATCTCCATTACTTGGAGATCCTATGGGAAAATTAGTATATGATCTTCAAGACGATAACAGCGAATTTTACAATAAAGTTTCTAACATACAAGGTTACTACGGAGCAGATTATGATATAAAAGAAACAAATGATGCTCATAACGGACACAATAATAAATATAGTGTATCGAAAACGGTAATGACTGCAGATTTTTTGATTAACATTCCCAAACTGAAAAGTCATAAAAAAGCTGGAATTACATGTTGTCTAAAAAATCTTGTCGGAATAAATACAAACAAAAATCTTCTTCCACATCATACTTCAGGAACAATAGCCCAAGGAGGGGACCAGTTTAGTGATAATAATTTTCAAAGAGGTTTAGAAGGTAGAATTACTATTATTGCGAAGAAAATTGTTCATAAATTTAATTTTTTGACTCCTGCACTTGTTCCATTAAAAAACATAGCACTTAAAGTTTGGGGTGATAATAAAGAAACACCCAGAAGCGGAGGATGGTACGGCAATGATACCTTATGGAGAACTATTCTCGACTTAAATAAAATTCTGCTATACGGAAAGCCAGATGGATCATTAAAATCAGACGACTATTCGAATAGGATGCCTTATGTTGCAATAGTTGATGGGATTTTAGCTGGCGATGGAAATGGACCTTTGTCTCCTGACAAAGTAGAAGCAGGATTTTTATTAATGGGAAGTAATCCGGCAGCAATTGACTATGTTGCGGCAAAGATTATGGGGTTTGATTACAGGAAAATCCCAACACTGTCACACGCTTCATATTGTAAGAAATATAAAATCGCAAATTTTTTTCATGATGATGTCTTATGTATTATAAATGACAAAGATAATAAACAGATTGATGATATTCCAAATGAAATTATCAAACATTTCAAAGCTGCTAATGGTTGGATAGGTCATATTGAATTATAATAGTTCAATACAGGAGAATTTACTGTGAAAATTTGTATAGATTTAACATCGCTTGCTTTTAACTTTTCTGGGATAGAGAGATATGCTATGTGTATCTCTAAAGAATTAATTAAAAATAAGGATAACGATTTTATCCTTTTATTCTGTAATGAAGTACATCCGGCATATTCTGAGTTGGTTAAGGAAAAGAATATAAGCACAAAACTTGTAAAAGCAAAAAATACCAAACTTGCCAAATTTAGATTATTTCAAATTTCAAATTTATTTGCATTATATAATATTAAAGCTAATGTATATGTATTTTTGGCTTTTGAGCCTCCAGTTCTATTCCGTCATAAAAATATAATTACAACTATACACGATTTGGGATTTTTTGAATTTCCTCATATGTGGCATTGGTATATTTCTTTATATGGAAGGATTAAAATGAGAGCTGCGCTAAAGCATAGCCGTAACATTATAGCTGTTTCCAGATTTACTAAATCACGTTTAATAAAAAATTTCAAATATCCCGCTAATAAAATCCATGTTGTATACAATGCTGTTGATGAAAGATTTATACCAGGTAATATTTCGGAATCAAGACAAATAGAACTAAAAAAGAAATATAATTTGTCTGATCAGAAGTTTATTTTGTGTCTGGGAACTATTGAGCCAAGAAAAAATATAGAATTGCTTATAGATGCATATGGTGAACTGAGAGACACGAATCAAATTGAAAAATCACTTGTAGTTGTTGGCAGAAAAGGCTGGAAGGTTGATCAACTTCTAAAAAGGCTGAGTGAACAAGCAAGAGATGATATACGATTGACCGGTTTTGTTGACGACTATGATTTGCCGGATATTTATAAATTGGCAGATTTTTTTGTTTTCCCGTCACTATATGAAGGTTTTGGTATTCCGCCTCTAGAAGCGATTTCATGTGGTACACAAACGATTGTAAGTGATATTAGTGTTTTTAAAGAAGTTCTTGGTCAAGCAGTCCAGTATTTTAAATCAAATAATAAAAATGATTTAAAGCATGTGCTTTTATCTGATAAAAAAATTGATTTAGAAGAAATGTCAAAACAAAGTGCCAGGTTTAGCTGGAAAAAATCTGGAGATAAGTATTATGAATATATACTAAATATAGAATAAATTATCATTATTAATTTAATATCCAGAAGAAAAAGGAAATCAAAAATGAAATTTAAAGCTAAAATTGACAAAAATGTGTTGAAATACACAATATGTATGATTCCTTTTTTTAAGCTACAAACATTTGACATGTTCGTTTCTCAGAATTATCAAGTGAAATTGTGGTCTCTAATTGAAAATATTTTTAACCTAGGAATGGTATTACTTACTGCTTATTTCGTTTATAAATTTATTAATAAAGGCACAAAGCCACATAATATATCTACAATCGGAATTGCAATATATTTTTTTGCTTGTATAGTTATCTGTATATGTAATGGAAGCTTCTATTTTGGACTTGTTTATAATGGAATTACGTGTATTGGATTAGCTGTTTTGCTTGAAGAAATATTATATAAATCATCAATACTATTAGAAAAGTGTTGTGGCTGGCTATTTGGTATTTATAGTATTATAGGAGCTACACTTAATATAGTTATGCCATATGGTTTTCTATCTACATCCAATAAAGCTATTGCCATATACTTTTTGGGTTCAAAAAATAGTTCTTATTTTTATTTTGCAATTTTTATGTATTTTTTGACTTTGAGATACCTAAAAAAAGAAAAAGGCATATTGGAATTAGCGATTCCTATATTTTTATTAGCTGGTTTGTACTTTTGCGACTCAAAAGGAGGATTAGTTTGCGTTGGAATCTCCGTTCTTTATTTTTTTATAATTCATTTTTGGAATAAAATATACAAATTAATTTGTCCTCAGTTATTACTTGCTATTTTGGGAATGATTTTTTATTTTGTTGTGTTTAGTCCCAATATCCCATTATTGTCTAATGGCTTACATTTGATTGGTAAAGATTTAGAATATGGTGGAAGAACAGTGTTGTGGCAATCTGCTATAAAAATGTATACGCAACATCCATTATTAGGTAATGGGGCACAACTTATACTTATGAATAAGACGGCACAAACGCAAGCGCATAACTTCTATCTTGATCAACTGGCAAGATTTGGCACACTACCTTTGTTAGTTATATTAACTAATATTATATGTATTGTTTCTTTGTCGATCAAGAGAGATAATAAGAAAGTTGTTGCATTAAAAAGTGTTTTTATTTTTTCCTTTTTATTGCATTGCATTTTTGACACAACGTCTATTCGTTTTCTTGTATTAATTATGACAGTAATAGAATGTAGTGGAAGTAATATAAATAAAAAATTTTCCATTCTGAAGAAAAAGGATTTACAAATATGATTCCTATTGCCTTTATCACCGATAATAATTATTTTATGCCTACTATGGTAGCTATTCAATCTTTGATTGATAAGAAAGAAGATTCAGACCCACAAATTTATATTCTCGGTATAAATTTGTGTTTGGCAAATGAAAGATTTCTGAATAATTACCAAAATAATGAAAGTAACATTATATATCATCCTGTAGCTTTTTCATTATATGAGGATTTTATTACAAAAGAAGGACAGTATGTTTCCATAGCCGCTCTGGTGAAGTTTCAATTAGCAGAGTTATTTCCAGAATTTGATAAACTGCTATATTTAGACAGTGACATCATTATAAGACATAGTCTTCAACCACTATATGATACAGATTTAGAAAATAATTATGCTGCAGTTGTGAAAGATTTAATGGACATAAAACAAAAAGATAATGAACGATTAGGCCTGAATACCTATTTTAACTCCGGAGTTCTTTTATTGAATTGTAAAAAGATTCGAGAAGAGCACCTGTTTGAAAAATTATTAAAGGAAAAAAGAAATAATACTGCGCTTCACTATATGGACCAAGATGTATTTAATGTAATTTTTAATAACAATGTAAAGTTTATAAATGTTATAAATAATTATCAGACTTATTATGGAAATCTCAATATAGTAAATATTAATATGCACTTTGAAAGATCATATGCCAGTCAGAAAAGTTTGGATAAAGAAATTATTGTTTTACATCTTGCCGGTCGTTGTAAACCATGGAATTCAAAATCCGTAAATTATTATGAAGAATGGTTACAGTATTATAAAAAATTAAATAGAGATGAGAGTGAACTTAAAGATAAACCGTATGAAATAACTAATTACTTTTTTACAAAAAGATATGTTGGGGATAAAGATACGTTTGTATTAATAAAAAAGAAGAAGGTATTAAAACGTCACATAGAAAACGGTACAGCCTTATATACTTTTTTGGGATTATTTAAAATTAGACTAAAATATATCTTATAGATAATGGGAGTGGAAAATGATAAAAACTATTTTTAAAGATCTCAAAAGAATATATTTTACTCAAAAAATAAAGTGGCAGGCATTACAGTATGGTAGATTACTTATGGTCAACCATAATTCTAATGTCACTAAAAAAACGGTTCTCGGAAATAATATCAATTTCAATGGAATGAATATCACAGGCAATGGCAATGTGCGAATTGGGAATAATTTCCACTCAGGAAAAGAATGTCTAATGATCTCTCAAAATCATAACTATGATTTTGGAAATGCAATTCCGTATGATGACACATATGTATGTAAAGATATAATTATAGAGAATAATGTATGGCTGGGAGAAAGAGTTATCGTATTAGGAGGAGTCACTATTGGAGAAGGAGCTATTATTCAGGCGGGAAGCGTAGTGACTTCTGATATACCTAAATGTGCAATTGCAGGTGGACATCCTGCTAAAGTGTTTAAGTATAGAGATATTGAGCATTACGAAAAATTAAAGGCAGAAAATAAATTTTTCTAAAGGCTGATTATTATGGATAATGATAAAAAAGCACTACAATCAGGAGTGTGGTATACTATTTCCAATTTTCTTGTAAAGAGCATTGGATTTATAACTACGCCAATATTCACAAGATTATTAAGCAAAGAGGAGTTTGGATTATATAATAATTATACATCATGGCTCAGCATCCTGAGTATTTTTATTACTTTAAATTTGGAATCGACATTAATCAGTGCAAGATATGAATACAAAGATGACTTCGATAATTATATATTTTCAATGCTTTGCCTTAGCTCACTCTCGACGGTCATTTGGTTTATCTTATTTCATTTTCTATCTGATTTTGTGGTGGAGTATACAAGTGTTGATCATATATATCTAAATGTTATGTTAGTATATTTGTTTTTTTTCCCTGCAATCACCATGTTTCAGTTGTGAGAAAGATATTTTTTTGAGTATAAAAAAACAGTGGTTATAAGTCTTTTACTTGCTGCCAGTACAGCACTACTCTCTGTGGTATTGGTCCTTGCAGTAAGAGATCGCTTGTGGGGAAGGATTACTGGTTCGGTAATACCGACCATAATTTTGGGACTTTTAATCTACCTCTTTTTGGGTTATAAGGCCAGGAGATTTAAATTAGCTTATTGGAAGTATGCATTGCCTATCTGTCTGCCATATATCCCGCATCTGCTTGCAGGTGTTCTTCTGAATTCCATGGATCGGATTATGATTCAGCGATGGTGTGGTTCCGAGGCCACAGCAATGTACAGCCTGGCGTATAGTTGTGGGGCGATTGTTGCATTACTTGTTAATTCTCTCAATTCGGCATATGCTCCTTGGTTGGGAGAAAAACTTTCACAAAACAATTATAAAGAAATATATGATTTTTCTAAAAAATATATATATTTTTTTCTGATATTTTCAATAGGAATTATGTTGATTGCCCCAGAAATATTGTGGTTCTTAGGTGGAGATACGTATCGTAACGCCAAGTATGTAATAACGCCTGTTGCGATGGGATGCGTGTGTCAGTTTTTATACACAATGTTTGGCAATGTAGAACAATTTAAGAAAAAAACAATTGGAATGGCTTCAGCTACAGTTATTGCGGCAGCGATCAATTATATACTTAATTATTTAATGATTCCCAGATTTGGTTATTTTGCAGCCGCATATACAACGCTGGTCGGATATTTATGCTTACTGGGAATGCATATGTTTTTGGTTTTCAAAATTGGATTGAAGACTGTATACAGTTATAAATACGTACTTGGTGCAGTTTTGCTTGGGATATTATTTATGTTTATTATAACTTTGACATATGAATTCCTTTCTTTGCGCTTGATGTTCATTGCATTATATGTATTTTTGCTCTTTCTATTATTTAGTCGTTATAAAAATAGAGTTATAAGCATTATTAAAAATAAATAAATATATTTGGTAAAAGAAAAATGAATCTAACAGACTTAATTGAAAAAATAAAAAATGATTGCTCGATTAATTTTATTGGGATGGCGATTACTCCACTTCAGGCTACAGGAATTGATGCTGTTACGTCGTATTTAAGCAATAAAGGAGTAAAACTTAATGGTTACATTCTCATGACAGCACATCCGAATACAGGCAGAATATTAAACAGAAATAATTTTACAACACATTATGATGGTTTGGAATATCTGGATTTTGATTGTGAGTTTCCTGAAAGCCAAGGGTTTTTGAAACAACTTCAGGTAAAAAGTAGAGGATTGTCTTATACAAAAAGAAAGAAAAAGGGAGAAACAATATATTTAGTTTGGACAGAGATTCTTTCAAACTTAATGTATGTGTTGAGTGAAAGCAGACCTGAAGCTAACGTCACTTTTATACAGATTGATGATGGTGCGGCATCCTATATAAACGACTTTCAGTTAAGATTAAGTAATTTACTGTTAGGAAGAACGTATGATGGAATAGAGCTAGTTGTACAATATACAAAAGCTGGATTTTATGCCATATTATCTAAGTTAATGAGAAAAAACTTAAAGTGTAAAAATAGATATATTGACGCGACTATTTTCATTAAAAAAATTGATATAAAAGGGAAAATGCTTGAGCAAAATTCTACAATTATTCCTTACTATGTAGAGGCTTTCAAACAGCAGGGATTCATGAGTGATAAAATATTAAAGTATGAACATGCAGTGATTGTGAATACACAGTGTTTATCGGAAGGTAACATTACAAATGGCGTCGTGGATTTAGAAGTATATAAATCATTAACAAAAATCATCAACGATTTAGGATATAAAATCATACTAAAACCGCATCCAAGGGAAAAAGACATTGAAAAATATCAAAAGTTGGGATGGGAATTAACGAATGACATATCTTTGACGCAAGAGTCCATTTTAGCGTGTTTAGAAAATAAACCAAAATGTATTATAAGTATTTATTCTTCAACACTGCTAAATGCCCGTGGACTTTTTGGTATTCCTGCTATCAGTCTTGCAAAACTGATGTTAGAAAAGCAAATATCGAAATCATTAAGAATTGAATTAAACAGATATATAAAAATGTATAACAGTGTAATATATTTCCCCAGCACTAAATTAGAACTAAAAAATATTATTAGAGACATTATGGAGAAAGAAAAAGATGTTGGACTTAAATAAGTTTATTTCCACAGAAGTAACAAAAAGATCAAGTAGTATGTTTTTACCGGATATCGAAAAAAACAAAGACATACTGTCTACAAAAATAAAAAATAAGAGCGTTCTTGTAATTGGAGGTGCCGGCAGTATTGGCAGTTCATTTATAAAAGCAGTTTTGCCATTTCGTCCCAAAACTTTAGTTGTCGTTGATATCAATGAAAATGCATTAGCAGAACTTACCAGAGACTTACGTTCTACCAGGGGAATGTTTGTGCCAGAGGATTATATACCATATCCTATGGATTTTGCATCTTTATTATTTGAGAAAATGTTTATAAATAGAGGTGGTTTCGATATTGTAGGTAATTTTTCTGCACATAAACATGTTAGAAGCGAAAAAGATATTTATTCAATAGAAGCACTACTCCGGAATAATGTACTTCATGCCAGAAAACTCCTCGATCTTCTGAGTAAATTCCCTCCTGAAGAATATTTCTGCGTATCTACTGATAAAGCAGCCAATCCGGTAAATATCATGGGTGCAAGTAAAAGATTAATGGAAGATGTTATATTCTCCTACTCAGACAAATTTCCAGTAAAAACTGCCCGTTTTGCAAATGTTGCTTTTTCAAATGGTTCCCTGCCTGCAGGATTTATTACCAGGATTTCCAAATTGCAACCGTTATCAGCACCTTCAGATGTAAAAAGATATTTTGTATCACCAGAAGAAAGCGGTCAAATTTGTATGCTGGCATGTATGTTAGGAGACAATCGTGAGATTTTTTTTCCAAAACTGGAAAAAGCACAAATGATGACATTTGATGCAATAGCTACTGCCCTACTTCGATCTTATGATTATGAACCACTACTGTGTGATTCTGACGAGGAGGCTATTGAAAAAACTGAAATAGTCAGACATGGAGGTCATGAATATCCCGTTCATTATTCTTCTTCTAACACTTCTGGTGAAAAAGCATATGAGGAGTTTTATACAGAAGAAGAGTCTGTGGACATGGAAAGATTCTGCTCTTTAGGCGTGATTACAAATAAAGTGCTGATAAACGCAGATGATATCAATCAACTCTTTGATCATCTCGAAGATTTATTTACACAAAATAATGCATCCAAAGAAGAAGTCATCGAAATTATCAAGAAATATCTGCCTAATTTTGAGTATGTCGAAAAAGGAAAATCATTGGACAGCAAAATGTGATAAATCACAAATTAAAGATGTCAGGTAGTACAGGAGGCAAAAAATGAGGAAATACATCCCATTATGTGTTCCTAATTTTGAAGGAAATGAAAAGAACTATGTAAACGATGCGGTTGATCAGGGGTGGGTATCTACAGGTGGCGCGTATATTACAAGACTGGAGAGTATGCTGGCCAGTTTTCTGGGAGTGGGAGAAGTTTCTGCCTGTCAAAGCGGAACAGCGGCCTTGCATCTTTCGTTGATTGAGTCTGGTATTTTACCGGGAGACCTGGTAATTGTTCCGACGCTTACTTTTATCGCTGCCGTCAATCCAGTTAAATATCAATTTGCTGAGCCTATATTTATGGATTGTGATGATAGCCTCTGCATGGATCCTATTAAGTTAAAAGAGTTCTGTGAAAAGCAATGTACTTTTGACAGAGGAAAACTTTTTTTTCAAAAAACGAAGAAGCATATCAAGGCAATCATTGTTGTACATGTTTTTGGTAATTTGGCTGACATGGAAAAAATCATGGAAATTGCCCAAAAGTACAACTTGAAAGTGATTGAAGATGCGACGGAAGCTCTTGGCTCGAAATATACGGAAGGAAAATATGCTGGAAAATACGCAGGTACGATCGGTGATTATGGAGCGTTTTCATTCAATGGAAATAAAATCATTACAACTGGCGGTGGTGGCGCCGTTACATCAATAGATACAGATGCTGTGAAACACATTCGCTATCTTTCCACACAATGCAAAGATGATCCATGCTTTTACATTCATAACGAGATTGGTTTCAACTATCGTATGACAAACATTCAGGCAGCTGTCGGTGTGGCTCAAATGGAGGAATTAGAAAAATTTGTATTTCGCAAACAACAAAACTATGAGTTATATAAAAAACTATTCAAAGACTTTAAATTCGGCGAGTTGATGAGCTTTCGCTCTGGAACTCTTCCAAATAAATGGTTTTATTCTTTGAAAATAGACAAAAATAGAATCCACGCAAACATGCGTGAAATAATTAAATCCCTGGGGAAAAGAAACATTGGAACCAGAGCCATCTGGGGACTGATTCATGAACAATTACCCTATAGAGATGCATTTAGTTACAAGATCGAGAAAGCGTCTTACTACAGTTCCTGCATTCTTAATCTTCCCAGCAGTACAAATCTGAAAAAAGAAGAAATTAGATACGTTGCAGAACAGATAAAGCAAATATTGAGGAATTATTCCGATGAATGACACGATATTAAAATCTTTTACAACAACATGTACCATAACTGTCGTTGAAGTGATGAAAAAAATTGATTTGAATGAGCAAGGAATTTTATTTGTCATAAATGACAGCTTTCAATTAATTGGATGTATTACAGATGGCGATGTACGACGCTGGTTGATAAAAACAGGTACATTGGATGCGACCGTTGATCAATACATGAATTGTCATCCAAAATTTTTGTTCGAAAATGATCGTACAAAAGCAATGGATTACATGAAAAAAAATCTTATAAAAGCGGTGCCCGTTGTTGATCTAAACAAACAAATTATAGATATCGTATTTGCAGATGATGCGTATGTAGAAAATATACCAGCAAAAGACAGTCTGAAAAATACAAGTGTGATTATTATGGCAGGTGGCAGAGGAACAAGATTATATCCTTATACCAAAATCTTGCCTAAGCCTCTAATCCCTATCAAAGATATTCCTATTCTTGAAAGGATTATCAATCAATTTTGCCAATATGGTATTTCGCAATATTATCTAACAGTAAACTATAAAAAAGGTATGATTAAATCATATTTTTCAGATTTAAATCCGGATTACCATATTCACTACATTGAAGAAGATAAGCCGCTGGGTACTGCAGGAAGCATTAAACTGATTACAGACAAATTTGATTCACCAGTAATCATCACCAATTGCGACACTCTAATTAATGCGGATTATGAAAAGTTGATAAATCACCATGTCATCTCTGGTAATGCACTTACGATTGTATCAGCCTTAAAAAATATGGTTATTCCATATGGGATCATACACTCTCAGAAGCATGGATTTATTACATACATGGAAGAGAAGCCGCAGATGAATTATTTTGTCAACACAGGCCTTTACGTATTGAATCCAGAACTGATAAAAAAAATTCCCGACAATACAGTGTTCCATATGACGCATCTGGCAGATATGCTCATAAAAGAAGAATATCAGGTTGGTATGTACCCTGTCAGCGAAGAATCGTTTCTTGATATGGGTGAATTTGAAGAAATGAAGCGTATGGAGCAGAAGCTAAACTTATCAGAAGATATTCGGTGAACTTTTAAATCTTTCTGAAACAGACAAAGCATTTTATACGAGGAGGAACAGAAATGAGATATTGTAAAAAATGTGTTATGCCTGACACACGTCCTGGAATCTTTTTTAATAATGAAGGAGTCTGCTCAGCATGCCTGGCTTATAAACATCGTAAAAATATTGACTGGAAAGCCCGCTGGAAGGAATTCGAACTTATATGTGATCAGTACCGTGGGATGAATGGTGATGATCCTGATTGTGCGATTGCTGTTTCCGGAGGAAAAGATTCTCATTATCAGGTTCATTTGATGAAAAATGTAATGCACATGAACCCTATCTTATTTTCCGTAGAGGATAATTTTCCGATGACGGAGGCCGGCAAACACAATTTGAAAAATATTTCAGAAGAATTTGGCTGTAATATTATTAGTATCAAACCAGATATTCGTACTCAAAAAAAGTTAATGAGATACATGTTTGAAAAGTACGGAAAGCCAACCTGGTTTATTGATCGGCTTATCTATACTTATCCGCTTATTATGGCAGAAAAGTTTAACACTCCACTATTGGTTTATGGAGAGAATGTAAGTTATGAATATGGTGGAGTGGATGCAAAAGAAACTTATTCTGCAAAAGAGCAGCTTAATAACGGCGTGGCCCTGGGGGTTGATAAACAAGAGCTGATTGACAATGCAGGAGTGACCGCTAAAGATCTTTATCTGACTCAAGCCCCAAAATCAGAAGCTATAGAAAAACTCAATCCCATTTATATCTCCTATTTTACACCATGGAATAGTTTTCTTAATTATGAGTTTGCAAAAAAACATGGGTTCCATGATCTGTCACATGAATGGGATAGACATCATCATATTGAGAACTTTGATCAAATTGACAGCAGAGCCTATCTTGTCCATTCATGGCTAAAATATCCCAAATTTGGCCATGCAGCGGCTACCGATTATTCCGCGCGTATGGTTCGATATGGTTTGCTCACACGTGATGAAGCAATTCGACTTGTAAAAACGCATGACCACGATTTAGATCCTTTATGTGTCAGGGACTTCTGCGAGTTCTGTGGATATACAGAAACTGAGTTTTGGCACATAATTGATTCCTTATATAATAAAGATTTATTTAAAAAAGATGCACTCAATAAATGGGTATTAAGACATCCTGTTTGGGAAGAAGGATAAAGTGACTAGGTCGTAGGTCGTATTCTTTAACAGCAAAACAGACAGAGTAATCTTGTGGAGTTAAATAAATTTTGAAAAAATTATTATTAATTGGCGGTGGTGGACACTGTCATTCCGTAATCGACAGTATTTTAATGCTCAATTCATATGAAAAAATAGGAATCATTGATGATAAAGACTGTTCATTTTTAGGTATATCAACCATCGGGACAGATTATGATGTATCGCGACTATTTCAAGAGGGTTGGACAGATGCCTTTATTACGGTAGGCAGTATAGGTAATACCGATTTAAGACATCGCCTTTACCATATGATTGTTGATCTTGGACTGGCTATACCAAATATTGTTGATCCTACCGCAACCATTGCAAAAGATGTGAAGATTCAGCAGGGGACATATGTAGGAAAAAAGGCAGTCATTAATGCAGGTTCCAAGATTGGCGAATGCGCTGTTATCAATACCGGAGCAATTATCGAACATGATTGCATGGTTGGTCCATTTGCGCATATTAGCCCTGGTGCAACGCTGTGCGGTCAGGTTCACGTAGGAGAAAATGCTCATGTTGGTGCCGGTGTAGTCGTAAAACAACTGGTTAAAATTGGTGATCATTCTTTAATTGGTGCAGGAAGTGTGGTTGTAAAAGATATTCCGAAGAATATTGTGGCATATGGGAATCCTTGCAGGTTAGTAGAACAATGAGCGTATATATTATTGCCGAAGCAGGCGTAAATCATAATGGCAGCTTCGAAATTGCCTGCCGAATGGTTGATGCGGCAAAAAAGTCCGGAGTTGACTGCATAAAATTTCAGACTTTTAAACCAGAAAATCTGGTATCACACACAGCGCAAAAAGCAGAATATCAAAAAATAACCACAGGAGACAATTCTCAACAGGATATGTTGAAAAAACTGGAACTTCCCTGTGAGTCATTTCAACAATTGAAATGTTATTGTGACAAAATTGGTATCTGTTTTTTATCCACTCCTTTTGATCTGGATAGTATCAAATTTCTGGATTCCATTGACATGCCTTTCTGGAAAATTCCGTCAGGTGAAATCACCAATTTACCATATCTGGTTGCTTTGGCCCGAAGTGGCAAACCGGTTGTTATGTCTACAGGAATGTGTGAAATGCATGAAATTAAAACTGCTATTAAAATTCTGCAATCCAATGGAACTAAGGAAATAAAATTACTTCACTGTAACACGGAATATCCCACTCCTTTTGAAGATGTTAATTTGAAGGCAATGCAGACCATGAGAGATGCTTTTCAGGTAGAAGTTGGCTATTCTGATCATACAAAAGGTATAGAAGTTCCAATTGCAGCTGTTTCCATGGGCGCCACAATCATTGAAAAACATTTCACGTTGGATCGTAATATGGAAGGGCCTGACCATAAAGCAAGTCTGGAACCACATGAATTGACTGCCATGGTAAGAAGCATTCGAAATATTGAAAAAGCAATCGGTTCTGACGTTAAAGTTCCATCACCATCAGAAAAGAAGAACATTGTAGTCGCAAGAAAAAGTATTGTAGCGAAGACTTCTATATCGGAAGGAGAGATGCTGTCGGAAGAAAATATAACGACAAAGCGTCCAGGAACTGGCATAAGCCCGCTAAAATGGTTTGAAGTCATTGGTACAAAAGCAATTCGCAATTTTGAGAAAGATGAACTGATCGAATTATGAAAAAAATAGCGGTAGTGACTGCAACAAGAGCAGAGTATGGTCTCTTATCTCCCGTCATTCAAGAATTAAGAAAAATGGAAAATGAAAATATACAAATTGAATTAATTGTCACCGGTACGCATCTCAGCGAAAAATATGGTATGACAATTAAGGAAATAGAAGCTGACGGGGAACGAATTGATCACAAAATTTTTGTTCCAATAGAATCAGGTACGGCGTTGGACATTTCCTCTAATCAGGCATCTGTACTTGTGAAGTTTACAGGATTATTTATGCAGCAAAAATATGATGCTGTCCTTCTTCTCGGGGATCGCTATGAAACCTTAATGATTGCAATTGCAGCCGGCAATACAAAAACTCCCATTTTTCATCTTTGCGGCGGAGATACCACAGAGGGGGCCCTGGATGAATGGATTCGTCATTCCATCACTAAGATCAGTTATTTGCATTTTGTCACAAACGAAGACAGCCGGCGAAGGGTCATCCAACTTGGCGAAAATCCAGAGCGTGTATTTAATTATGGTTCCACCAGTATTGATAATATCATGCGAGTCGCTGACCTTTCTAAAACAAAAGTTTTAGAAAGTATAAATCTTCAAGAATGCAAATATGCCGTCTGTACTTATCATCCTGTAACAATGGAAAATGATAGTATTGAAAACCAGATTGATAACTTTTTAACGACCATTGAAATGTTTTCGGATATTCAGTTTATTGTCACTAAATCCAATGCCGATTTGGGTGGGGCCAGAATTAATGAATTGCTTGATCGAGCAACAAAAAGCGTTAAAAATCTTCATGTATTTACGTCTCTTGGGATCAGAAAATATCTTTCTTTAATGAAATATGCGGAGTTTGTACTTGGCAATTCATCGAGTGGAATTATTGAAGCGCCTGTTTTTCAGGTTCCAACAATCAATATTGGGGATCGGCAGCGTGGCAGACTACAATCTAAAAGTATCATTAATTGTAAAACAGATAGTAACAGCATTGCAGCAGCTATTCAGACTGCTATGAGTGATGAATACAAATCAATGTGTAAAAATGTAATCAGTCCATACGGTTCTGGAAATACTGGAAAACAAATTGCCCATAAGGTGATGGAAGTAATATGGGATGGAACCATTGATTTAAAGAAAAAATTTTTTGACTTGTGAGGTAAAGATGAAGAATTTGGCTATTATCCCTGCAAGAAGCGGTTCAAAAGGTGTCAAGAACAAAAATATTAGGGATTTAAATGGAAAACCTTTGATGGCTTATACAATTGAGGCCGCAATCAGCAGCGGAGAATTCGATGAAATAATGGTATCGACAGACTCAGAAAAGTATGCGGAAATCGCAAGAAAATATGGGGCTGATGTTCCGTTCTTGCGCAGTCAGACAACGGCTACAGATACTGCGAGTTCCTGGGACATGGTTGAAGAAGTTCTGGCAGGATATGACCGTTTGGGGAAGAACTTTGAGACATTTTGTCTGCTTCAACCAACATCACCATTGCGAACCTCTGATGATATAAAAAATGCATATGATATATATAGAAAGAAAGCTGAATTCGCAGTTGTTTCTGTATGCGAGACGGAGCATTCTCCGCTCTGGGCTGGATGTTTGCCCGATACTGGAGAACTTGTTGATTTCATTGGCAAAGATGCATTAAAGCGGCGGCAGGCAGATAATAAATATTATCGACTAAACGGAGCTCTTTATATCATAAATTGTGAACGATTTAAAAAGGAAAAATATTTATATCAAAAAGGAAGTTTTGCGTACCTTATGAACCAAAATAAAAGTATTGATATAGATACAGAATTGGACTTCAGATTAGCTGAATTTTTTCTAGGGGGGGGGTAACTAAATCCCTCTCATCTGAAACATGGATTTATTGGGTTTACCAATATACTCGAGCCTACATCTCTGAGGAGGTGTGCGCGGCATGAAAATTGTAGTAATTGGTCTTGGCTCAATGGGAAAAAGACGTATCAGATTATTACGGGAATTATATCCAGATTTTTTTGTGTTTGGCGTGGATAGAAGAAGGGAACGCAGAGAAGAAGTACATGAGCGGTTTGGCATTGAATGTGTGGACTCGATAGATACAGTGGTTAAGATATATGAAATTGACGCGGCTTTTGTATGTACGTCGCCTTTATCGCATAGTTCCATTATTACAAAATGCCTTCAAAACAATTGGAATGTCTTTACTGAACTTAATCTTGTACTAGACGGCTATGAAAGAAATATAAATCTTGCTCAGGAAAAAGGATGCAAACTGTTTTTGTCGTCAACATTTCTTTACCGCGAGGAAATTCATCATATTAGACGCAGGATAAGCAAAGGCCAACGCTGGAATTATATATATCATATTGGACAATATCTTCCGGACTGGCATCCCTGGGAAGACTATACGGAATTCTTTATTAGTGACAAAAGAACAAATGGATGTCGGGAGATTATGGCAATAGAACTTCCATGGCTTATCTTGACCTTTGGCAAAGTCGTAAGCACACATGTTCTCGCGGATAAGATGACCAAATTGAATATAAATTACTGCGATAATTATATCATTCAAATGGAACATGAGAACGGTAATAAGGGAGTTCTTATTATAGATGTAGTCTCTCCGGTTGCTGTCAGAAAATTGGAGGTTTATAGCGAACATAAATATTTACAATGGAATGGGACCCCAGATGCTCTGTATGAGTATAATACGAAAACTGATCTTTTAGAGTTGGTACACGTATGTGAAACAGAAGAACATAGAGAGGGATACAGGGCGTTTATCGTAGAGAATGCCTATAAAAAGGAAATTAAAGAATTTGTAGAAATGGTTTTGAATGACAGATTGCCACAATATGGTTTTGAGAAGGATTTAGAAATACTGGAATTGATCAATATATTGGAGAGGGACACATGAAGCAATTAAATGTTTGCTTTGTAGGGATCGGTTCTATCGCCAGACGTCATATAAAAAATTTGCAGATAATCTGTACGAAACGAGGGATCAGTTTAAACATTGACGCAATCAGACAGAAAACTTCAGTTATTAAAAAAGATGATACCCCTATGTTCGGAAAAGTATACAGAGATTATGAGGAACTAGACACAGAATATGATGCCATTTTTATAACGAATCCTACAGAGTATCACATCGAAAGTTTGAAAAAAATTATGAAATATGGCAGGAATTTTTTTATTGAAAAGCCAGTTTCATCGGTGGGGCAGATACGTGATGCAGAAAATCTAAGACTAAAAAAAGATGCCATATATTATGTAGCCTGCCCGCTAAGATACAGTGCTGTCATTCAATACCTAAAGAATAACGTTGATGTTCGCAGTGTGATATCTGTTAGAAGTATTTCATCGAGTTTTTTGCCGGACTGGCGTCCAGGCACTGACTACCGAAAAACTTATAGTGCAAGCAAACAGCTGGGTGGCGGCGTTTCTACTGATCTGATTCACGAATGGGATTATCTGACTTTCCTTATGGGAATGCCTCAAAAAATATTTCACATGAGCGGGAAAATATCGACACTTGAAATAGACAGTGAAGACTATGCCATATACATAGCTGAATACACGGACAAAATCGTTGAGCTTCATCTGGATTATTTTGGCAGAGAAACCATTCGTCAAATCATGGTTTTGACAAATAGCGATACGATTTGTGGGGACATGGTAAACAATAGAATAAAATTTTTAAAATCAGGAGAAATCATTGATTTTCAAGAAGAGCGTGATGATTATCAGATTAAGGAACTGATCCATTTTCTTGATCTGATGGAAGGAACAGCCAAATCTGACAGCGACATTACACACGCAATCAATGTACTAAAACTGACCCAGGGGAAGGTATAGGAAAATAAGATGAAGATACTTTTTACGATATGCGGAAGAGCAGGATCGAAAGGGATTAAAAACAAAAACATAAAATCATTTGTCGGGAAACCACTTCCGTATTATACATTGTCCGCCATAGATCTCTACCTGACTAGGCACAGCAATGAAACATTTGATATTGTGGTGAATTCTGACAGCAATGAACTTCTTTCCATGATGGTCAGCAACGGCATTCGTCCCGTTGAGATAATCAAGCGTGATCAAGAACTTGCCGGAGATACAGTTGGAAAGATCGACGTGATACATAGCTGCCTAAATATTATGAAAAGCCGAAAGGGGTATGAATATGATGTCGTGGTTGATCTGGATATTACTTCGCCCCTTCGCAGGGTAGCGGATATTGAAAACTTACTGGATATACATGTTCGTACTGGAGCGGATGTAACTACTTCAGTTGTGCCGGCGAGACGAAATCCATATTTTAATCAGTTAAAAAAGGCGAAAAAAGGATTTTGTAAAGTATGCAATTCAGATCTTACTACCAGACAGCAGGCACCAGATGTTTACGATATGAATGCATCTTTATACGCGTATTGCCCCCAATATTTAGAGTCGGGCAAACTGGTATTAGACGGACATGTAGAGATCATAGAAATGTATGAGACAGGGATTCTGGATTTGGATCATAAAAATGATTTGGAATTGATGACTGTCATTGCAGAATATCTATTTAAAACAAAAGATGAGTTCAGAGAGATTTATGAGAACTGTTAATTTGTAATAAATATGGGGGAATGGAATCGCATGGCATATATTAAAAAAGCACTGCAGGATTACTGGGTATTTGTAATTGTATCAGTTTTTTTGTTTTTGTCAAGCGGTGAAGTATCCGTTCTAAAAGTATTGTTCCTTTTTTGTATACAAATAATTTTGATTTTTGTTCCAGGAGAGGTTTTCCTTAAATCTACAAAAATTATATTTAAGAACGGCGCCATTGCACACTTATGTGCATATGCAGCAGGATATGTGATGAGCATTGTCGTGTATATCGTTCTTCTGATGATTGGCATACAAAAGTATTGTTTTCCTATATGTTTAATTTATGGTGCAGCAATGCTGTTTTTCTACTATAAGAAGAGGCTGTTTATAAATTATAAAAGTCATATTCAAAATGTGGATAATACAATTCTCGTATCCTGTCTTACAATAGCGCTTATCATCGGTGTAACTGTTTATTTGCTTCCTAACAGATCGCCACAGATTATTGGATATCAGAATCAAACAGGGGACCTTACATACTGGTTTAAAAACTGTGTTGCCGCGACAAAAGGATATCCACTTCCAGAACTTTCAGTTAAGGGGTTATATCTTTATTGGCACCTTTTTAGCTGTTTTGAAGTGGCCTTTCTACATTTTATGACAGGTATCGAGATTTATAATCTTTGCTTTACCTTCTCTTATATATGGAAAATTCTTCTTCTCGTTGGCAGTGTTTATGTACTGGCATCTTATTTTTTAGAAAACAAGAGCTATATATTGATTGTGATGCTGGTATCTCTGTTTACATCTGGAATAGACAAGCAAACCCTTGTTTATTATCAATATCATCTTTTTCGATGCTCCCTTGCTTTTGAGGAAGGATATGCAATGAGTATGTTCGGATTTGTATTTTTCCTAAAATTCATGGATATGGAAAAGAAGAATTTATTTGCATACATGCTTACAATATTGGGGATGGCAGGAGCATTGGGACTTAAAGCATCCGGTGGAACAATCCTTCTTGCGGGAATAGCAGGAAAACTTCTTTTTTCACTAAAGAAAGACTGGAAGAAAATTTTTAAGACAGGACTTCTTTTCATGTCTTATTGCCTGATATATCTTGTTATTTCCAAGCTTTTTATAATTGATAGAAATGCGCTAAGCTCATCAACAAGCAGTCATCAAATGATATTTTCGCCATTTGATACATTTATGCGTTCAGGGTATTATGGCCCCGTTTATCAAACACTGAAGACAGGATTTTTGAATAAATATGCCGCATATATCATTACTATTTTTATTTATTTCTTACAAATAAATTATGCTATATCGGTACCACTTATTATTTGTACCGTATTGATACTTGTATCCGGAAAGTGGCGGTGTCTCTTTTCAAAAAATATTTTTCCATTGATTGTCATGATACTGTGTGGACTAGGAATTTTTATTATGTTCAATCATTCTGGTTTTTCACAGGTATACTTTGTATTTAATACATTTTCATTTGCAGCATTACTTGCCATGCTGTTTTTGGAGAGATGTGAATCCGATTTCAGATATGCAGGACGGACGATCATGACAACAGTATCTGTACTGACAATTCTCAGCTGTCGTTATAATTTTGTCAATTATACTGACATTTATTTACTTCCATCGAGTGCCTTTCATACACAAATATCCGCACAGAGCAAAGGTGAAAGTGATATTTCATCTCTGGAGGTGGAAGGCCTTCGCTGGATTCGCGAGAATTTACCGGAAGAAGTTGTGCTTGCGACCAATAAGGTCCTCTGGAATCATCCGGAGGAAACAGCATTTTCAAGGACATTTATTACATCAGGGTTTACGGAAAGGCAAGTGTATTTGGAAGGCTTTAGTTCGACAAATTTGCCCAATATGGAATTCGTATTAGACCGTCTTGCACAACTTCGGGATTATTATAATGGGGTTCCTGGAGCAGCAACTATCTTAAGGCGGAGAGGAGGGGTAACGCATGCCGTAGTATTTAGAAACGGCCTGGATCCTTCTGCTACCCTTGATGGCGAAGTGATTTATGAAAATAACGATATGATGGTTTTGGATATAAGAGAAACAAACTGATGGACAAACTTTATATTGTGGTACCAGCGTATAATGAATCAGAGAATATCAGGAAGCTGGTGGATGACTGGTACCCAGTGATTGAAAAACATGACAACAACGGCGAATCAAGGCTTATCATTATCAATGATGGCAGCAAGGATGATACATATGAAATTCTACAGGAACTCGCGGAAACAAGACCATTGTTGAAGCCGCTTACAAAGTCAAACGGAGGACATGGTCCAACTGTGCTTTATGGATATCAGTATGCAATCGAACACAAGGCAGATTATATTTTTCAGACAGATTCCGATGGACAGACAGATCCAGAAGAATTTGAACTGTTTTGGATCCTCCGAAATCAATATGATGCCAGCATTGGCAACCGCTCTGATCGGCAAGATGGCTTTTCCAGAAAGTTTGTGGAAGCGACGCTTCTTCTTATTATAAGATATATGTTTGGAGTGAAAATCCCAGATTCCAATGCGCCTTTTCGGCTTATGAAACGAGAACTCGTAGAGAGATATATTCACAAAATGCCGGAGAATTTCAATCTTCCCAATGTCATGCTGACAACATATTTTGTATATTTTCATGAAAAAGTGAAATTTCTGCCGATTACATTTAAACCTCGCCAGGGCGGAACAAATTCTATTAATATAAAAAAGATTGTAAAAATCGGATGGCAGGCACTTGGGGATTTCAGAATACTGAAAAAACATATTAATTATTGAGGGAAAGAAAATATGGATTCCCGTTTCAGTCAAAACTTGATGAAGAAAAAAATGGTTGTATACAGGTATGATGTTACTGATTCTTGGGTTGATGGTGACCTCATTTGTACCGTTTATTTATGCACCTTTCACAGGTGATATTGAAATCTTTATTGCTACAGAAAATCAGGTGAAATATAAAATGAGGGAAAACCAAAATAGAAATCATGCAATTGATATGATGAAGGGATGGCTTGCTGTTTTGATGACTATATCTCATCTTACCTATGTCACATCCTATTGGACCAATCATATATTTACAAAAAGGTTCAATGCGTATGTTAATTTGACTACATTTTCCGGTTTCCTGTTTTGCTTTGGGTATGTTTGCTGGAGTGCCTATATAGACACTGATAAAAAAGAAGTAGAGAAAAAACTTCTTCACGGAGCTGTTAAAACACTAGCCGCATATTATGTGTCAGGAATATCGTATTTGATATTTTATGGTAAGCCTTCAATAGATATTTTAAGTGTGCTACTGCTGCAGAAAATTCCTTCTTTGTCAGAATTCCTTCTTAGCTTTTTGCTGATCTACATAATACTGCTCTTGTCCAGAAAGATTCTGAGACGGATGAATTTTTTCTGGATGATGATCGCTTCAGCTGGAAGCCTCATTCTAATACATATATTTCCGGTAGAGATTATTGTAAGCCCTGTTATGGGTAATGTGATCGGGACAACGGCATACAGTTGTTTTCCGATATTGGGTTATTTATTGTTTTTTCTGGCGGGTTGTTCATTATCGAAATATGGGAACAGATTATGGGTTCCATTCTTTGGTCTAAGTATCTGGGGAACTGGTCTGTTCATCAGATACATTATGGTTACGGGTACATATCCAGGACGTTTCCCGCCAACCGTACATTGGATTGCAGGAGGAATGCTACCAGTGTGTATGTATTATTTTATATTTACCCTATTTGACAAAATTGGTATGGATATAAGATTCCTGGAGTTTCTTGGGGGGGGGCATACACTTACTCTTCTAGTAGTCGGAAATGTGACTAGTTTTGCCCTAAGAGGTCTTACGCAGGACAGAATTCAGGCATATATGACAGACGCTTCTGATCTGCTATGGTTTATTCTGCTGATAGGTTTGGTGTTTGGAGTAGCATATTTTTTGATTTTGGTAAATTGGGTGATTAAAATAAATTGAAAAGGTTAATAAAAAACTTGGTTATTGAAGTATATCAGACTATGAATCGTATATAAGGAGAAATAATATTTTGAATAGTAATGTAAGAATTCAGAATAAATCAAGATTGTATTATCTTGACCTGTTTAAATCAATAGCTATTTTAATGGTAATTTCATTACATATTAATGTTTGGGAATATAATTTCTTTGATAATGGCTATTAGAAATAATGTGGTTTACCTATTTATCCTATTTAAACGGAAGTGTATTTGAATCATTCTGGTTTGGAAGCATTTTTCAGGTTTTGTTTTGTGTAGGGTTATTTTCTTTATCATTATCCATAAATTATAATAAATTTCCGGGAAAAATAATAGAAATAATAGGGGGGACATATGTGTACTTGGATTGATAGTCGGGCTGATCCTGAAGAGCATTTCGGTCATCAAAAAACGGTGAGCATTTAATTTATGATATGGCAGCAAGTTTCAGAAATAAATATTTGAAAAAATGAGGTATATTATGAATAAGAGAAGAATACGTACATGTGTTCTGGGGGGGGGGATTTCTCCTCGTAATTGGAATTATAGTAACAATGTATAGACCTTATAAAAGTGTAATAACTTTTATATTTGACGATGGTGTTAAAGAAGACTCAAAAATTGTAGAATTATTTGATAAACATAGTCTAAAATGTGGATTTGCATTAATTTCATGGTTATCAGAAGAAGACTATCTAAGATATCTGGAATATCAGAACAACGGCTATGAAATTTTAGCTCACAGCACAGATGGCGAACCTATGGTAACAGATATATTTTCTGAAACAGATGTCGCATATAAATTAAGTGAGTCAAAAAAAATTTTAACAGAATGGGACATGAACATTACAGGATGGGTTTCACCCTCTTCCGTGCTAAATGAAAAATATATTGGTTTATTAAAAAAAGATTATAATTTTGGATATACAAAATATTATGGGACTTATGAAATATCAGATACATTAAGACCATATAATTTATTGAATGATGACCCATACAGATTATGGCGAATTGATTTATATAATTCGTTGGAAGATTTAGAACATGCCATTGACTTAACATATGAAAATAATGGAATGTTAACCTTATATTTTCATAGTTATGATCTTAATTCAGATCAAATCAAAAAAATAGAAGAACTATTAGAATATATTAAGCAGAAACAGATTAAAGTACTTCCTCCAAATGCTGCATTTGAGTATTACTATGGTGATCATTGGCTATCGATTTAATGGTTAATATACTATTTCTAAGTATAACATATAAATAACAGGTATAGATGGACCAATTGAAATGCAAAAAAATGATGGATAATGTCAAAATGTTGGTAGTTAAATATAAAAATTTCATTATGCATGCTGTTTTTGGAATACTGATAACGACAGTTAATTTCATATCTTATACTCCCTGCCATAATATTTTCGATATACTAAATATCGTATCAACATCAACAATCATTGTCTAGTGTATTGTCTGTATTATAATTAGTTAAATTATTCTTCCATAAAACGCCATCCCATGTTATCATAAAAAGAAACGGTGGTGGCGACTATGGCAAGACCAAAAATTTATATTATTAAGCTCAGCGATGAGGAAAGGGCTGAACTTCAAAAAACGATTTGTAACAAAAAAACCAGCAAGACGGTCCTAAAACGATGCCAGATACTTCTTGAACTGGACGAGAATTATGGTCCAGGACTTACCCATGCCCAGATTGCCCATCGTTATGCGGTTTGTCCTGCCACCATTACCAATATCATCCAATCTTATGTTACGAATGGCATAACGAATATTGTTCGCTACAACATCAGTCCCCATTCCAGTGCCGCACGGCGCAAACTGGACGGGCGCAATGAGGCGCGCATCATCCAGATGGCCTGCGGCCCTGTTCCGGAAGGACATTCCCGTTGGACTTTGAGGCTATTAGAAGAAAAAGCCCGTGTTGAACTGGATGTCCCAATCGGAAAGGATGCAATACGCCTTGCGTTAAAAAAAATGAACTTAGACCTCACAAAAATGCCTACTGGTGCATCCCTCCCAGAGAAAATGCGGAATTCATAGCCTGCATGGAGGATATCCTGGATATTTATGAAACGCCCTATCATCCGGCAGTTCCCGTGGTATGCATGGATGAAAAACCATATCAGCTGCTCGGGGAAGTCAGGGAGCCGCTGCCCATGCGTCCGGGAGATACCCGGAAAGTCGATTCTGAATATATCCGGAACGGCACCTGCAGCATTTTTACATTCGTAGAGCCTCTGGGCGGCATACGCCATGTAAGCGTGCGCGCACACCGTACAGCAATTGACTGGGCTGATGAGATCAAGTATCTTGTGGATGTCCGTTATCCTGACTGTAATAAGATCATACTTGTCATGGACAACCTGAACACGCATGCCATTTCTTCCCTGTACAAGGCATTTCCGGCTCCGGAAGCCCGCAGGATTGCCAGAAGGCTGGAAATCCATTACACACCGAAACATGGGAGCTGGCTGAACATTGCCGAAATAGAGCTGAATGTAATGACACGGCAGTGTCTGTCCCGCAGGGTTAAGGATATGGATTTGCTCCGGCAGGAGTTGGCGGCATGGGAAAGTGACCGCAATGCACATACAGCCTGTATCCAATGGCAATTTACAACTGAAAATGCCAGGACTAAGCTGGCGTCACTCTATCCTAAATTTGGTCCCATAGAGGCAAGTTAATTTAACTATATATAATACAGACAACACACTAGGGGAAGTGGGATTTGCTTTCATCACAAATAAAATGTGGATATTCAACAGCGAATCTTTTGATCCTGTAACTCTTAAACCTGAAATCTCTATATTTCTTGGAGCCAGAATTGCGACAGATATATTTGATGTTGTAATTATGTATTTGACAGTAGATGTACTAAGCTGGAATCCCGCTGCCTGGAAATTGAATTGGTGAGCAATGGGATGGTAATTGTATGGAATTATGAAACTACAGACCACCTGCAATACCGAAAAAATTAAGCGGTTAATCTTCTGAAAACTAAGTTTATAGAAAATTAGAATAGATTTATTGAGCTTTTTTGTTCTTTTGGTAATCCATGCAGTTTTGGTTGTATTAGTAGCTCAACGAGTTAAGTTATTTTTTTGGTTATTGGACTGATGGAATACAGCCAATGCTTAGACCAATACATCCCGCCCTTTATCACCCAAGCTAAAATAATCTGCAATAATACCACTGATACCAGATAGGGGATATATGCGCTGTCAAATCTATAAGATACCAGATTATGAATTTTCCCATTGAGTAAAGTATGGACAATAATGACAACTATGGAACTTTCTCCGGTAAACCGCAGCATTTCTTTCAGTATAGGCAACTCATCAGAAATATAAACCGACAATTTATAAATCAACAAAACTCCTGCCAGCGATCCCAGAATAACAAGACCATACTGTCCATAATTTCTCATTGCTATTTCCATACTTCCACTATAAATCATAAATACCCATATAGGAGATAAAATAAAATAGACCATATGGTTATTTTTCACGCGGGAAAGCAGATTATATTTTCTACAATAAATACCAATCAAATAAAATATTAAAGCATAACAAGCAAGATCTATGCTCCAGGGCAGCCAAATACCTCCCTTTCCAAGCAACATTCCGCCAATAGATATCGCAATTATAATGAGTGACTTATGGCATTCGCTTTTTATGCAATGGTCCACAAGTAAATAAACAAGCCGGACTACAAAAAGCATTAAAATAAAATACACAGGTCCTATCGAAGGAACTTCGGAACATATTTTTTGGGAGAAAGATATGCTCAATAAATATTTAGTCAAGAGCGTTTTTATATTTGTAACACATACTGTTTGATAATTTATCAGTACGTCACCAAGCACAAATATTATATATGGAACAAAAACAGCATGCAGCATATGTATGAAGGTCTTCCATATATTATGACTTTTTTTGTAAAAGTATCCTGAAAAGAACACAAACGCAATCATATGGCAGGAATAAATAATACTTCTGAACATGCTGTTGATTCTGAAATGTCCAACGAGCATGGCGATAATGAAAATTCCTTTTGTAACATCAATGGCAGCATCTCTCCCCTTATAGACGGTTAGATCTCTTTTCTGAGATTGTTCTCTTAATTTTGCATTGATTGGTAAAAGTAACCTTTTAATTGTCTCTATCATAAACGCAGTGCCTATCGAAAAGAGTATTTGCAGAAAAATAAACAGCCATACCTTGCTGTTTCCTTCGAGACCAGTCTTGTCTAAAATCTTATCAAAATATTTTCTCATGGTTTCTAAAGCATACAAATGGGTACACAGTATAGTCAAAGAAAACCTTCCTGTATGTTCAAATACCCCCCCCCAACAAGTTTTTGAAATCAAATAGATCAACAGACAGCCGGACAATCCAACGGGAATAGAAATAAAAAGATCTGCAAGATCCGCTGTTACAAATCCAATATTACAGTAACCATTAAAAATACCAAACAATAGTACTATTTGTGCAATCAGATAATGATACCATTTTATATAATCCAATAGTTTTATCTTTTTTATCTCGTATCCGAGCAAAAGGAAAAAACAAGCCATCATACCAGACTGTATACTAAATGGAATCCATATAAATTTTGCCAATAGATATCCCATAAGTGCAATCACCCCACTGCATACCCCGAGATATTTATCATCCGTGACAAACTTAAGGAGAATCTGAAGTATGATAATCGCAAAAAACATGGCAGGGAGAAACCAGATCGCTCCGATTCGTGTTCCCAAGTCAATCGGTCCAAAAGTTCTGTACGTGCCAGAAGCAAAAAAACTTCTCAATAAGTCCTGCCCGATTATATGGGTAATTGTCTCAATAGATCCGTTATGATTTATAAAGAAACTATTGAATACATCTGTTATAATAATTGTAAAACAGGTGTAAAAATAGGGGCGCATTAGTCGGTTAAATTTCTGATTCAAAAATTTTTCTGTGAGTTCCTTTTGTTTTAAGGTATACCCGCTTAACAGAAAGAACATAACCAGATGGATGCCATAGACAAAACTAAAATTCCACAGCCCTTCCAGATTTGTGCTTACATGTCCAATAATTACTAACAGGATTGCGATACCTTTGGCGTTGTCAATCCATTTTTCTCTCATGTCTTTCTACTTCAATAAATACATACTTTCTACTTCTTTTTATCTGCTGAAGATATAAAAAAGATATATTTGTTTTTTAATATACGGTTCAAAATCTCAACTACCATTGTCTCTCTTCGAATCAACAAAAATATGAAATAACCTCCCCAAAAGTTTACCGAAGAAACAACCAGCACGATAAAAGAACTCCATTTCATATATTTTACCCAAATGGAAACCAACACTCCTGCCAAAACAGCTCCTGTCAGCGCTCCATAACGAATTCCCTTATATGCTTCCCTTACTTCTGTTCTTAGATGATAAAGTTGAACCAGCCATACGGCTGCTTCTGCAGCCAATGTTCCAACAGCTGCACCTGTGGCACCGTAGAAGGGAATTAAGATCATATTTAATATCAAATCTAAAACGGCACCTGTAATTTCAGAATAAAGGACACAAATTTCTTTTCCCATGGGTACAAGCATCTGGATCCCCATAATATTTGTCAGCCCCACCAGAATTAGAGTTGGCATAATGATTTGCATGGGAAGTACGGCACCTGTGTAAGCAGGACCGGAAAGAAAAAGAATACTTTCTTCGGCAAAAATCACAAAATAAATACATAAAGCTCCAGCAAACAAGAATACAAAGTGTATCGCTTTGGACGCGATCTTTCGAAATTCTTCAACCATATTATTTTCCAGATAATAGGAAACCCGAGGGAGCAGTACTGTTCCCAGAGAAGTAACAATGCCAAGGAGAACCATTTTTACTTTGACGGCTGCATTGTATAATCCGACCTCTGCATCGGACTTCATAAAGCCAAGCATAACTGTATCCAAATTAGTATAAACGGTTGTTGCACAGGACATCGCAAAAAAAACAAAAACAGGTTTCATATGCTTGTGCAGGTTATACGGATGGCTGCTCTTTCGGTTAATCAGCTTATGGACATTGAGAAAATTAAGTATACCAGAAGCGGAGGCCGCAAATATGGTAATTGCACCATAATAAATGTAGTCATTTTGCTCATGAACGAATAAAAACATGGCAATGAATGCCAGAAGCTTAAAAAGAACAGAACGAATAGTTATATAGGTGTACTGTTCCAATGCTTTATATAACCATTCCATGCCAATCAGATTGAAAAAAATAGTAGTGCTGATAATAACAAAGAGAAGCCGTTCCTGACATAATCTGGGTGTCATACATACAACCAGAAAGAAAACTATATAGGAGAAACAGCTCATGATCAGATTAATCAAAAACAATTCATGCACGGTAGAAGTTAATTCTTCTCTGTTATCTCTGACCCTTGCACATGCACGAATTCCATAGGTAGGAATACCCAACTGGGCAAAAATGGAAAAATAAGTAACTACCGATGTGGCAAAAGACACTTTTCCGGTACCACTCGGAAGAAGAATTCGAGAAACATACGGAAAAGTGACCAGTGGGAAAATAAATGAAGATATGGTCAGGAGGATGTTCATGATAAAATTAACAGTTAAGGATTTTTGACGTTGCATAGCTGTATTTTCTTTCTAAACATAGTTTCCTTTTTTTGGTGATTCATAAGAAAAATACCTCTGTAGTCCACTAATATAACTAACACTAATAAAAAGGGGTTAAAACCGATCTCACATAATCGAGGTTCAATAATTGAATATATTGCTATAAAAGCTAGTGCCATACAGAGATAGATGTTTCCTTCTTTTGCGGCTTTTCTTCCTGCCAAAGTATATCCTATTATAATTAATAAGAAGGAAAGTACTCCACCTTCAAGAAGTAATTTTATATAAGAACAATCTACATAATTATAGGTTTCTTTTAAATTGTCATAAATATGCCCCAGACCGCCGTTTCCGATCCATGTAATCTGTTTGCCAAGGAGACTGACACCATAAGTATTTACAGCAGAATTGGCCAAACGTACTCTGCCATTTACAAAACTATTGATCTGTGACCAGGTTTCCACATCAGGATCATACAGTATTGTGCTTGAAATCGAAATGATCGCTGAGAAAATAAACGCATAACTAAGAAGTATACCAAAACTGATTTTTGTTTTTTCTTTTTTTATGAACTTCAAGCAATAAAAGCATAGGATGGCAATAGCTGCTAACGCAGTACCTGTTCTTGAATCTGTCTTCGTATATTGTAAATAGTTTAAAAATTCTAATAAAAATACATGGCATAGCTTTAGATGCTGTTTTAGTACGTAGCATAATAATAGAATGCCATAGAGAATTACACTTGTAGCATGACTGGGATAATAATAGCCAAGAGAATATCGAGATCTTTCAGTTGCAAGATCATAACTCCAATTTTCGATAATTCCAAACTGTGAAAGCAATATAGTGAAAAAGATCCCACTCAAAATCCAAATACACATAATTTTAGATATTTTTTCGAAATTCATTCCTTTCATTCCGTAAACAAATAGAAAAGTCAAGAAAAAGAATCTTCCAGAAGAAGGGATATTTACTCCCACCAAAAATGTAATACAAATAAGTAACAGAATTTCAGAATATCGGAATTTTGTAAAAAAAATTTTGATACTTACAAGCATATAACCTGAATACCTAAGTAATTTTGTGTAAAAAGCAGTGTTGCTGTAAGTAAATGGTAAAGTTGTTAAACCAATCTGCATTGCTAAAATTTCACAGAATAATGCAAAAATAAATAGTATCTCTAATTTTGATGTTTTAAATTTCATATATTTTCGATTCTAACCTAAAGAATTTGTTTTAAACACTTTTTAAAACATTTTACTTTGAGTGCCTGGTTTTATAGTAATTCCCAGATTATTGCTGATTCCATCTATATATGCTCTGTTTATTACTTTAAAATCACTCCATTTACCTTTTGCAATTGTTCGTAAATATATATGAAGCACCTGAAAAAGTGGCCTAAATATTTTTACAAAAAAATTTTCTCCATGAGTTCTGTCAAACCAAATTTGATTTCTCCATCCATAGTACTCTTTCCATCCAGCTAAATATGTGGGATCTTTAACAGGTATAATCTGTTTATGTAATATGGCTTTTTTGCAGTATAAAAGTTTTGTTTTTTCTTTTGCCCGAAACGCATATTCCGTATCATCAAAGATAATGAATAATTCTTTTTTGGGCAATCCTATTTCTTTAACTAAGTTATTAGAAATCAGTGGGCCTTCAAAAGGCATATCTTTTATTTCAATAACATTACCTTCAATATCGTCATTACAGACGCGGGTCTTTCTCATTCGTGTATTATACTTAAAAGGATTTGACATATTGACATAAGTAATTGCATGATCAATAAATCGTTCATCAGTTCGGCTAGGGAGACACAATTGTGTTTCTGGTGATATATGCAATAGAAGTTCTTCAAGGCACCCTTCATCCGGACATACATCATCATCCATACACCATAAATAATCAAATTGCATATCAGAAATCATTTTTATTCCATAATGGAATCCTCCTGAACCACCTTCATTACATTTACTTCTATAATACATTATTTGTATATCATTGATTATTTTTTTGTTTATGACATTAAAATGATCACTATCTATTAATTTCAAATCCATTAGCATTAAATTAGTGTTATCGGTACTATTATTGTCATAAATAAGAATAGCTTCCAAAGGTCTTGTTTGTCTTAACAACCCATTAATTAAATGCTTCAAATAATATTTTCTATTGTATGTCACAATTATAGCGCAAACACTATACTCATTTGCGCTATATATGCTGTTCTTATTCAACTAAATCACCTCTTTGAATTTCAAAGCCAATAAATCAATTTTTCATTAACCAGTGTCATGTCTGCATTATATTAAGGTGCACCTCCTTGCCTGGATTTCCATAAGACCGCATTTGACGGCCAACGATACTACTGTATCGTTTCTCTTCTCCGCTTTGCTAATGAAAATTTACTTTTCGAAGTTTAGCCAGATATAATACAGACCAACACTAATCGTTGTTATATATTTTTACTTTATTATAGGTGTAACAAATGTAATATTTAATCAATATTTTTTTAATGATGATATTTATTCGATAATAAATTCACAAAGTTTATCCAAGTCATTTTCTTGACGTTCATGAATTTTACTATATTGTGTAATTACTTTATTGGGTGTGATTTTGACCATTGCAGCATTAAGTATTCGACTGGCTATCTCATTAATATCATATGGATTTACATAATAAACAGCATCACCACATATTTCAGGCAAAGAACATACTCCTGATACGATGCATGTTTTGCCATATTTCATTGCTTCTAATGGAGGCATACCAAAACCCTCATTTAGAGATGCATATAAAAACAAATCGCAATACTTATACAACGATTCCAGTTTATCAATATCAACATAATCCATTATTTGATATTTTTTACTTTGTGCTATGGTATTTCTAATCTTATTACTAAGGCCACCTATTATTACAATTTTATAATCCTGTAAATATCCACATCGGAAGAGACTTTCCAATGCTAATATTTCTCTATAACAATTCTTGACCCACCTATCACCACCTAAAATCAGAATATATTTTTCTTCAATTTCATTTGAATCTCTCTCACAAAAGTTAGCAGCCTTTTGCGGAGTATAGAAAACCTTCATTTCTTTATTTTTAAACTGAGGATAATAGTATGCTATAGAGTATCTTGTGTGATTGGATACACAAATCAAGTCATCTGATAGCTCTATACATTTTTTGAATTCCAATCTTTTCCTCTCTCGATATAATTTTCTCATTAAATATCTTATTGATTCTTTTATATTCTGTTTTTTCTTACCATACATATTTGCATACTTATCACCAGGCAATTCTAAAAATCGTAATCCATGAATAGTAGTCTTAATTTTAATATTGGATGGGAACATTTCCTTTCTATAATAATAAGGTAGTCCTGAATAAAATGTATTGATATTATATTTTTGAAAAACAGCTGATATATCTTCTATTTTTTTTACAAAAAAAGTTTCTATTTTTTTGCTTTGTATAATATCCAATATCCATTGATCCAAAAAATTTTCTCTATCATAAAATACTATAATCTCATATTGCCCCCAGTATTTTTCAATTAAATTCTTAAAAACTGCTTTAATATATTCCCCACCACCATGATATTTTGATGTCGATGTTGGTTGCGCTTCAAATAAATCAAAAAGTATTGTTTTCATTTCCACTCAATCGCATACTAAGTATGTTCATACAAAAGCTTAATATAACGATTCCCCATTTCTCTTATATTATAATTCTCTGTTACAAATTGATAATTTTTTTCTAAAACATTATCCATGTTGTCCTCAGTAAATTCATAAATCATTTTTATTTTTTGCGCGAGTTCTTCGGCGTTGTTTGGTGAAAAGACAAATCTTCTATCTTGCATACAATCATTATTCATTGGTATATTAGAAGCTAATACTTTAAGTCTACATGTAAAAGCCTCTAATATAACATTAGGAGTCCCTTCCTCAAAAGATGGAAGAATCAATAAGTCACTTTTAGAATAGTACTCATAAATACAAGAGGTAAAGCCTAAAAATTCTACATGGGAATTTAAATTTTTATGCTCACATATTTTTTTTAACTCCAAATAGTATTTTTTATCTTCAATGACACCAGCAAATAAAACTTTAAGCGAAACTGTACCTTTTAGTAAATTTATAGCTTCCAGTATTATTTTTTGATTTTTTACACGAGAAATCCTCGCAGGAACAATTATTATAAAATCATTATTTTTATTCATTTTTTTTAGAGGTATTTCTAAATTTTTAATTCCATTATTTATTACTTCCACAGAACATCCAAGTCGGTGGCTCATGTAAGCTGATGCATACTTTGAATTACACACAATTTTTTTACAGTTTTTTAGTAGTATCCTCTTAAAAAAATTATTACAAATTTTAACTCCTGGATTTCTCTCATTATAAATTACTTCACAATTTAATTTTTTAAATAATGGAAGTAATACCAAACCTGTCAGATTAGTCACCATAACCATTGATATCTCATTCTTACGAATATACCTTATTATGGTATTGGCCATAATTATTAATGACAAAATCTTATTTAGATATTTCTTTATAATTCCAGAATATTTAGTATCTATTGCCGCTGTTTTTAATAATATAAAATAAACAGCGGAATTTTTTCTTTGGAATTCCAGTTCGTCTTCACTTGTCTTAGGATCGCTGCTTTCCACAAGTACTGTTAATGGCAAGTTTCGATTATTTATTTCTTCTATTACATATCGAATTTGCTTTTCTGATCCACCCCTGAACAGCAAAGGCATAATAATTAGACAGCGTTTCATGCCACTTTACCTACTTACATTTTTATATTTTATCGCTAATTTGAAAATTTTGCGGTCATTTATAAGATATCTTTTGACCATTCTTTTAGGGTCTTGTGTAATTCTGAACAACCATTCGAATCCGTGGTTTGCCATCCATTTAGGCGCACGTTTAATATTCCCGGCTTCAAAGTCAAAACTAGCTCCAAGTCCAAAAGAAACAGGAACACCAGTGTCCATACAGTGATGATACATAAATATCTCTTGCTTAGGACAACCTAATCCTACAATTAGAATATCCGGTTTTTTTTCTTTGATCATTCTCTTGACTTTTAATATTTCTCTCTCATTATTTTCAAAACCGAATGGTGGAGAATATGTACCAACAATTTGCAAATTTGTAAATTGTTGAACAAGCTTTTCTGCAGCCTTTTTAGCGACACCTTCAGCTGCTCCTAAAAAAAACATTTTATATCCATCTAGTGCTGCCATTTTGCAAAGAAGAGGAAAAAGATCCGATCCTGAAATTTTTTCTTTGATTGGTATGCCATACCATCTAGAAATCCATAACAGAGGTTTCCCATCAGTTAAAATTAGAGAAGCATTTGCATAAGCTTCTTGTAACTTCTTATTTGTTTCAAGCTGAACGATATGGTCCACATTCGGAGTTACCACATACGCACCTTTTTTGTCTTTAATCAAAGATCTAATGGCTTGTAAAGCTTCCTCCATAGTAAGATTATCAATCTCTGTATTCATAAATTTCATTCTTGACATTTTTATTCTCCCAGCATTACTCTAGTGTAAAAATACATTTATACTTAATGTAATAAGCGTATTGGGTATTCAATGAGATTTTGCAATTACACTGCAACACTGTATCTCTAAAAATAATCGTGTTGGCACATGGGTGTTCTGCCTGTATTATATCGAGTGAAACTCCGAGGTATAAATTTTTATCAGCAAGGCAGAAAAGAGGGACAATGCGACGGCATCGTTAACCGCTGGCAACATGGTTTGATGGAAATTTAGGCAAGGAATGTTTACTGAATATAATGCAAGTGGACACCAGCTTTTGCTACTACAAAATCTTGAGTGGTATTTTCTTTTCTTTGTAATAAACACTCTGAGTTTTGATCACAAAAGTATCATTTAGAGTTAATATTTATATTTACTTTCCGCTCAGCAAGTATCTAATCTTATATTTTATAAAATTCAGCATACCACTCAGCAAACTTTCGTAATCCCTCCCGTAAACTTGTATTAGGTTTATATCCAAAGTCACGTTCCAAAGTGCTTATGTCCGCATAAGTTACAGGTACATCACCGGCTTGCATGGGAACCAGTTTTTGGTGAGCATTCAAATCATACTTCGGTGGCAATATTCCAGTACGTATTAGCTCTTCTGATAAAATACGCACAAAATCAAGTAAGTTTTCCGGATTGTTATTTCCGATATTATAAACCGAATATGGAGGAATAGGCAGTTCATCCTCACCAATTTTTCTATCTGGTGCCTTTCTCATTACCCGAACAACACCTTCTATAATATCATCCACATAGGTGAAATCACGTTTGCAATTTCCGTAATTAAATATTTGAATTGTTTTGCCCTCTTTTAACTGATTAGCAAAGCTAAAATATGCCATATCAGGACGGCCTGCAGGACCATAAACTGTAAAAAATCGAAGACCCGTAGATGGGATATTAAAAAGTTTAGAATATGCATGAGACATTAATTCATTAGATTTTTTTGTTGCCGCATACAAAGAGATAGGCGTATCCGCTTTATCTTCTATGCTGTAGGGCACTTTTTCATTAGAACCATAGACGGAAGATGAAGAAGCATACACTAAGTGTTTTACGCCTTTATTTCCGTTATCATATGAGTGGCGACAACATTCCAAAATATTATAGAAACCAATTAGATTTGATTGAATATACGTATCTGGATCAACAATGGAATAACGCACGCCCGCTTGTGCTGCGAAATTTACAACAATACTTGGGTTGTAAGTTTCAAAGATTTTTGAAAGAGTATCTTTATCAGAAATATCTGTTTTTATAAAAGTAAATGATGAAAATCCCAATAATTCATTTAAACGAAATTCTTTTAAATCTACATCATAATAAGCATTCATATTGTCAATGCCTATAACAATTGCAGATGGCGTTTCACTACAAATGCGTTTTACTAAATTTGATCCAATAAAACCTGCTGCACCAGTTATTAAAATGACTTCATCTGCTAAATTTATTACACTCAAAATTTACTCCTCACTTTTTTAACATTGTAACTTTGCTTTTATTTGTGTTCATTGTTTTCTTGTATTTATTAACCTCATTAAGAAGTGTTAAAATCTAAAGACTGAGTAATTTGTAAAATTTCAATAATAAAAATAGGAACTGGATAACTCCATTTCCCATAAAACAATTCTTTAATTCCGCCCATTAACGCCCTATCCTAAAAAACACTACTATTCTCGACCTATTTTATATTTTCGGCCCATAATTTTGACCATTTATTTGGACATTTACCTGTCAGTATCCAACACTCCATCCCACTTTCAATAACATTCACACAAAGAAATTTGTAAAGTATTGGCTAAATTATTGTCAAATTCATTTATATAGTATGCATTATCATTGTAGAATCCAAAATAAATGGAGCGATGTATATGTTGATGTATTTCAATGTCGGGAGTTATGAATCATTACGTGAAGAAGACTTGTTAGATTTGAAAGCAATGGCGTTGGCGAATAAGAAGAGTACGTCTACTTAACTATAAAAAGAACCAAAATCTACCGCTACTTTCACTCGTAGAAAGATAGGATAGGAAAAGCAGAGTAATCTATGTTATTAGTCTGGTGACACAGTTTATTAAAAAGGTTCAACAGACTTAGTTTAATAATGTAAAAAAATATATATAATTTATTTGCAGGAAATTTCTTAAAAAGGCAAATATGCTAAGAATAATGGTGTATTTCAGATAGCCGCAGAAACGTTTAGAGTTAGTATAATATATCAAGAAAAATTAAGAGATAACCATTACACTTCTTAAGCTAAAAGCGACCTGGATAGTGCCCTCACGATGGCATCTTATTAGAGTATAGAAATCCAAAATAGCCAGTAACAAGATAAGTAATAAGCAGCACTCACCAGCTGGCGTTATGACCTTAGATGAGTGCTGCTTATTCTTCTGATTTATCGAATCCAATATACAAATTTAATCTTTTCATCATAATGTGGGTTTTATGAATTTTTCAATTACACATTCATGGCCCTTTTTTTCATCATAATTAATACCTACCAGAAGGATATCTCCGGTATAATTTTCAATCCAGGAAGTATAATTTTGCTCTCTGATCTGCCGGATTGCTCCGTCTGCTGACTTTTTCCATTTCAGTTCAATTATCAGTGCCGGCTTCCCGACATTCCGTTTTGGCAGATAAACTACATCTGCAAACCCTTTTCCGGTTGGTAATTCCATGATCGGATTCATATAGTAAACTTGTGCACTGTAGTATGCCATAAGGATCACACATGCAAGGGAATTCTCATCATTGTATTTCAGAATGGATGTAGTCTCATTATGGATCATTTCCAGGCATTCTGCCACCGCTTTTCCATCCATTTTCCAGGTATATTCCAGGAGATCTACTGACCGATCAATCGATCGAATCACCCCGTCCCATGCAGGACCCTCGATTGCATTTCTAAATTCCTGAGCAATCTCCTGATTCGGAATGAATGCTTCACTGGCTTTTCTATTATAAGTCAAATAGCCAAGATGAATCAGAAGTGTAAGCACATCATCCCCTGTTTTAAATGTAGTCATATCATTTTGAAACTTCCTGGGATTGATCCGGCAGCGTCCATTTCCCAACATTTTAATGACAGCTTCTTTTAATCCGTCGAAGTTTAAATCAATATAAATCTTCAGCGCTTCATATGTCTCGGTACCAGTCCAATAACTCTGAAAATCTTTCCAAGTTAATGCATCAACAACTGATTTGGGATTATATATAAGAAGTCTGTCCAGCTGATATCCATTGTACCATTTTTTCATTTCTGAATAGTCTGTACCATATTCTCTGCATTGCGTTTCTACTTCTTCCTTCGTAAAACCGAAATACGCTCCTAAATCTTTGGGTTCAATCATGGAATATTCCGTAAAAATATTGATAGCCGAATGCTCCCCATATTTTTTGATGGGAAGGATTCCGGTCATATAAGCAAGATCCACATACTCCGCACCTTTAAAAAGCCCGCGCAGAAAATCCAGATAGTTTTTTTGAATATCTTTTCGATCTTTGGCCAGCCGAAACACACAGTCCCATTCATCCAATATAAAAATAAAACTTTCCCCTGTACTGGCATAAATCTGTTTCAGTACACCCTGAATTCCATACTCATTTACCTCAAAATAATCGCCAAATATGGCGCGGAGTTCCCGGATGACTGCCTCCTGTATCCTATCAATAAAAATATCAAGGTGTGATTCATGAAACAGAAATTGTTGCACATCCAATCGAATTACATTATGTTGGTTGAGATGTGTTTTGAAAGAATCTGCTTTTTCAATCTTTTTTCCGGAAAACAGATCGTTGGAATCACATCCCCGGCTATAATATGCAGCCAGCATATCCGCGGCCATGGACTTTCCAAAACGACGCGGACGGCTAACACACAGAAAGCAATCTGAAGTACAGATTCTCTCATTGATGGCTGTAATCAGTTGCGTCTTATCAATATAAATTTTTGAATTTACCGCTTTCTGAAACGAAGTATTTCCTGGATTTACATAAATTCCCATACACTATCCCCACCTCTCCTCCATCCTTTTTACATTGTATATGTTTGTATTCTATCATGATATCTCACGAACTACAAGGCAGAATGTATTGTAAAATTGAGAGGAAATAAAGGAGAACAACCTTTCTAAAACGCAGAATTTGTAATAATCCGGGGTCATGATCGTGGTCGGGAGAGCTTGAAAATGCCCGGTTTTAGAAGGATTTGAGGATGAGGGGCGTTAATGGGCGGATTTAATGACTTGTATAGAATATATTCAAAGATAATAATGTGACTCACACCTGTTATAAAATTTCGTTTTAAAATGCAATTCTATAACAGGTTGTTTTGTGTCATTTGGAAAATATTCTCAAAATGTGTAATTAAATTCTGAAAAGTAAAAGATTATTTTAGAAGACACCTCATTCGACAACATATTATTTTATAAAATTGATTATAAAAAAGTAATATCAGGAATGAGTAAGCTTAAATGATTCTGTATATAAGATTTATCGTAATTTCGTTTACGACTATATTCAATATTTTGTTTTTACCAGTGCAAAACAAGCAATTGCTTATTCGAAAACAATTTTCATCAGCGCTAACAAAATATAAAAAAGGGGACAAAAATTTGAAGCAGAAAGGCAGGTTTATGACAATGAAGAAGGCATTAATTACAGGCATTACTGGACAGGATGGCTCTTATCTAGCGGAACTGTTACTGGAAAAGGGCTATGAAGTACATGGAATCATCAGGAGAGCATCCGTATCAACCATATCCCGTATTGAACACATCATTGATAAGTTGTTTATCCATGAGGGTGATCTTTCGGATTCATCTTCTATTATGAAGATAGTTCTCCAGATAAAACCTGATGAAATCTACAACTTAGCTGCCCAATCTCATGTTCAAGTCTCCTTTGATGCTGCCGAATATACCAGCAATATTAATGCTCTTGGTGTCCTTCGTATTCTTGAAGCTGTCCATACTGCTGGACTTGATAAGACGTGTCGCATTTATCAGGCATCAACTTCTGAGCTTTATGGCAAAGTTGAGGAAGCTCCTCAAAATGAGAATACGCCATTTCATCCCTATAGTCCCTATGCAATAGCCAAGCAATATGGATACTGGATGATTAAGGAGTACCGAGATGCCTATGGTATCTTTGCTTGTAATGGTATTCTTTTTAACCATGAGTCCGAACGCCGTGGAGACAATTTTGTGACCAGAAAAATCACACTGGCGGCCGGTCGGATCTCTTGTGGCCTTCAGGATCATCTAGAACTGGGTAATTTGAACAGTTTAAGAGATTGGGGCTATGCGAAGGACTATGTAGAGTGCATGTGGTTGATCCTCCAACAGGATGAGCCGGATGATTATGTTATTGCAACAGGAGTACAGCACACTGTTCGTGAATTCACTACATTAGCTTTTAAGAACAACGGCATTGAATTGGAATGGTGTGGAGAAGGACTCGATGAGAAAGGGATTGATAAAGCTACAGGAAAGATGCTTGTGTGCATCAACCCGAAGTGGTATCGTCCAACAGATGTTGTTAATCTTTGGGGCGACCCGACCAAAGCTAAGACAAAGCTTGGTTGGAATCCACAAAAAACAAGTTATGAGGATTTGTGCAGAATCATGGCAGAACATGATCTTCAGTTAGCTAAGAAAGAGGCAGGTGTAATGTGAAAGCTTTAATTACAGGTAGTTCCGGGTTTATTGGTACTCATCTTACTGCAGAGCTAGAGGCCAATGGATATAAGGTTATCAAATGTGACTTGAAGGCATCGGCAGACACTGTAGCGATGGATATTATGAAACAGGAAATGATAGAGAGTATTCTCAGAGAGTATCAGCCGGATGTAATAATTAATATGGCCGGACATGCCAATGTGGGACTCTCCTGGAAAAAACCACAGCTGACAGTTCAACTGAATACAATAGGTGTAGTGAATATCCTCGAGGCTGTAAAAGCTGTCAACCCCCAAATACGTGTGCTGACCGTTGGAAGTTCTGATGAATATGGCAGCTTAAAAGAGAGTGGAAACAATGTTACAGAAGATATTCCAGTCAAACCAATTACTCCGTATGCAATTTCCAAACAAGCCCAGGAACTTTTTGCACAACTTTATGTCCGTTCTTACGGGATGGACATTTGCATGATCAGACTTTTCAATCTTGGCGGTCCAGGACAGGCAAAAGGATACATTATTTCTGATTTTGCTTCCGGTATTGCTGAAGTAGAAGCTGGAAAAAAAGATTGCATGTCTGTTGGAAATTTAACCAGTGCCAGGGATTTTACTCACGTAAAAGATGCCTGTCGGGCATTGAGATTGATTGCCGAAAAAGGACATGTTGGAGAAATCTATAATATTTGTTCTGGTTCAACACATACAGCTCAGGAAGTTTTAAACAATTTAATCAGATTATCAAAAATAAATATAGTCGTAAAGCAGGACCCATCTCGGATGCGCCCAAGTGATACACCTGTTGTGTGTGGCAACCATGATAAATTGACAGCTCATACAGGATGGCAACCAGAGTTAGAATTGGAACAGATACTGACGGACGCTCTAGGATATTGGAGAAAACAACTATAACGAAATTAGGAATAAATTTAATATGGATATAACGAAAGCAAGGGTATTACATATTTCCAAATACTACTATCCTTTCCTTGGTGGTACAGAACAAGTTGCCCGAGATATGGTAAAGGCTTTGTTAAATACAGGAGCGAAACAGAAGGTTATTTGCTTCAATGAGGATGCTGCCAATGAGCAAATGAATTGTAAACATCATGAGACCAGAAAAGATGTTGTTGATGGAATTGATGTAATACGTTGTGGATATTTTCTAAAAGCTGCTTCGCAGGCTGTATCAATTTCGTATGGTCAAAAGCTTAAGAAGCTAATAGAAGAGTTCAAACCCAATATTGTAATTCTTCATTATCCTAATCCTTTTGTAACTCACTACTTGCTAAAGTACAGAAATAACGATTTCAAACTCCTCGTTTATTGGCATCTGGATATAACAAAGCAGAAAGTACTTAAACATTTATTTCATCAGCAGAATCTTACTTTGATTGATCGTGCTGACCGGATATTAGGTGCGACGCCAAAACATGTGGACGAATCAGCTTATACTTCTTGGTTTGGCGATAAGCGATATTTGCTCCCCTACATGATTGATGAGAACAATTTGATTTTGACACAAGACGAAATTGAAAAGGGTAAACATATCAAAGAGAAGTATGCAGGAAAAACACTTGGATTCTTTATTGGTCGCCATGTGCCCTACAAAGGACTGACGTATCTCATCAAAGCATCAAAAAAATTAGCCGATACAAATATTCATTTTCTGATTGCAGGTAGTGGAAAATTGACAATGTCATTAAAAGAACAGGCTAAGGACGATCCTAAGATTGAGTTTTTAGGACGTATTACTGATTCTGAACGACGTTCTTATCTTTACGCTTGTGATATCGTTTGTTTCCCATCAATCACAAGAAATGAAGGTTTCGGACTGGCGCTTGCTGAGGGCATGTATTTTGGCCATCCAGCTGTTACTTTCACCATTCCAGGCTCTGGTGTCAACTATGTAAATCTTGATGGCATCACAGGTATAGAATGCCCGAGCTGTGATTACCGGGCATTTGCAAAAGCATTGAAAAAGCTGAGTAAAAATGAATTTTTAAGAAATAAATATGGAGAAAACGCCCAAAAAAGGGTAATTGAAAATTTCACTGGCAAAAGTTTCAAGACGAATTTGCTTAGACTGGTAAATGAGTTGTAAAATCAGGTGTTTAAAGAAGATCATTATAAGAATCCAGTACAGATAAAGGTAAAAGTTAATAGAATATAGAATGGGAAACATATGAGGATTTTGCTGATTAGCAGTTTATATTATCCGAAGATAATTGGTGGTGCAGAAGTGAGCACACAATTATTGGCAGAAGCATTGACTAAAGATAATATGGCGGAAGTACATGTGCTCACAACAGGAGAAAGTGATATTGACGAATACATTAATGGTGTTCAGATTCACCGCCGTAGGATGAGCAATATCTCCTCGTTCTGGGATTTCAAATCCGAAAATAATTATGGAAAAAGAATTATATATAAGCTTCTTGATTTTTATTCATTGGCGAATAAAAAAATTATAGAACAATTGCTCAAAGAAATACACCCGGATGTTGTGCATGTAAATACAATATATGGATTTAGTCCTATAATTTGGAGCGTATCAAAAAATATGGGGGTTCCTGTGGTAAATACATATCGTGATTATTATGTGATGTGTCCACGGGCAAATTTAATGAGCAAAGGGAAAGCATGTTCTTACCCCAATATTATATGCAGAGGATATCGGAAACTATTTTCCCAGTTTTTAAGAAAGATTGATATGCATGTTGCGATATCTGACTTTGTCAGAAATAAGATTTTAGATCAATTAGGTATTGAGTCAGAAGTTGTCTTTAATAGTATTCAAGTCGATTATGGTTTGTTTAAGAAATGCTGTGATCAGAAGAAATATACTAATAATGAGAAAAGGAAGTTTGTTTACGTAGGTTCATTAATACCAACAAAAGGTATATTAGAATTTGCAAAAGAATTCGCTGGCTTACAGGATATAGAAGCTGAGTTGCATATTCTGGGTGAAGGAATACTTCGTAAAGATATAGAATCTTTAAACTGTAAAAATATCATAATGCATGGGTTTGTTACAGGAGAAGAAAAACATGCATTACTAATGGATATGGACATTTCTGTATGTCCGTCACTCTGGGAGGAGCCTTTTGGAAGGGTAGTGATTGAATCTTATCAGTATGCTATGCCTGTAATAGGAAGTAATATGGGCGGAATTCCAGAACTTATTTTGCCTGGAACCGGTATTATCTGTGATCCATATATTCATGGGACTTTGACTCAATCACTCAGACATTACACAAATGACTGGAAAGGCTTAACTGTGGAAGATAAAGCTCAGATGCTCGAACTCCTGAAAAAATTTGATATCAGTATACAGTTGGATAAATATAAAAGTATTTATTCAAGATTAATACAGGGAGAACAAAGATAATGAGATCCTTTTCATTTGTTATTTTAAACTTTCACACAAGTGAGGATACAGTTAAGTGCATTGAAAGTATACTATATGTTCGTGAGCATAATGTTAATGTTTCGATTGTTATTGTTGATAATGGCTCAACCGATACAGAAATCCAGCTTTTAAAATCTTACATAGGAGAAATTCATGGAGCATCGTGCATATTACTGGAGATGCATGCGAATCTTGGATTTAGCAAAGCAAATAACATTGGCTATAAATATGCTAAAGAACATTGCAGTCCTGATTTTATAGCAATATCTAATAGCGATATTATTATCAGGCAGCCCGATTTTTTCTTTACAATTTTCAGTTTGTATGATAAAGAGCTTTTTTCCATATTAGGACCAGATATATATGTGCCAAGAAAAAAATTACATCAAAGTCCTGTCCTGGGAAGAAGAATAACTGAAAAAAAATTTGTAGAAAAAGAAATCATAAAATGTAAGCAAAAAATAGAGCTATTAGAAAAACTCAAAAAAAGTGGCAAAACAAAAGCGATTATAGATGGAAGAAGTATTTCTAGAATCAAAAATTATTTAAAAAATGCGATGTGTACAATTTTGCATTTTGGCTATAGGAGACAGTATACAGGAGAATACATCCATGGCGCTTTTGTAGTATGTGCACCACCATTTATTCAAAAATATGATAAGTGTTTTGAGCCGGAGGTATTTTTATATGGAGAAGAAGATATGTTACATTACAAATGCCTCATAAACAATGAGAAACTTTTATATAGCCCTAAAGTCAGGGTTTTACATTTTTCAGGAGGAACATCATCTGGGAAACCTGATACAAATATAGATAAACAGCTGTTTTATTGGAAAAATGAGCTCAAGTCGAAAGAAGTTCTCTACAGTCAGTTCAAATGAAATCATGAGGAAAACCCAATGAATGTATTATGGATATCTTTAAGAGCGCCTTTTGATGACGTCAGGCATGCAAGTGGAAGAATACATAATTTTTATTTAAAGAAGTTAATCGATAAACAGAATATAAAATTGAAATTGATTACCTTTTGTAAAAACGATGAGATTCCTGTTGTAAAAAAAGATCACGAAAAATATAGAATCAACTCTGATGTGTATGCGTGGGATACACCTTTTATTGCAAGACTGGAAAGAACCCTGGTAAAAGTCAATCCGTATGATAAATACGGAGGAGGTACAATACCTTTTTACTGGAATAGAATCAAAAAATCGCTTAAACACTTAAGTGATACCCCAGATGTAATTATTCTGGATTGGACAGAAATATTATTGTTTTTGCCCAAAATTAAAACTATATTCCCTGATGCCAAGATTGTTTCAGTAGAGGAGGATGTACTCCTTCTCAACTTTCAAAGACAATATGAAAATTGTATAGTACCAATAAAGAAATACATTTTGAAAAGGAGATACGAAAAACTTTGTGAATTGGAAATCGATACACTAAAGAAATGTGATTTGGTAATATTAAATAACCCCAAAGACCAGAAACTAGTTGAAAAATACGGTGTTCAGAAAACATGGTATTGGACACCGTATTTTCAAAATTTTAAAAATATACATGCATATTCAAAAAAAACAAAAGATATTTTATATTATGGCTCTATGAATAGACCTGAAAATCATTACAGCGTAATGCATTTAATAAACAATATCTTTCCTCATATTAAAGACCCCGATGCGCGACTTATTATTTTAGGAAACGGCCCACAAGATTCATTATTAAAATATCAGTCTAAGCGAATTATCATGACAGGATTTATAGAGGATGTTACTCCTATATTTGAAAGTGTCAGATGCTTATGTGCACCACTAATGTTAGGAGCAGGAGTGAAAATTAAAATAATTGAAACTATGTCTGCTGGTATTGCGGTATTAACAAATGACATAGGCATCGAAGGCATTCCGGCAGAAATGAACAAAGAGTATTTACACTGTAAAACAGATAAGGATTTTATTCATATGATTAATAAAATTTTATCTGATGATATTAGCGCATATCAGATTGGGCAAAGTGCAAGGAAGTTTATTGAATCAAACTACAATGCGAATAAAAGCGCTGATATTTTTATTTCGAATCTTACAGATTTGGTAGAATGTTCTTAAAAAAACATTTAAAATTGTAACTTTATATCAGGATTGCTGAATATTTTCTGGAGCTGGCTAGAATGAAAAATACAAAAATAATAATAAGGCGTTTCCTCCATGTAGTGAAAAGAGAAAGCATGTATATATGGATAAATAAAATTGTAAACAAAATACCTTGCTGGTATTTGCGAAAAATTTTATATTTGTTTATGGGAATGAAAATCGGAAGTGGATCCCGTATTAACGCAGGAACCATTATTGACACGCCGAAGAATGTGGTAATTGGTGAAAGATGTATAATAAATGAAAATTCGTATCTAGATGGTCGTGGTGGCTTGAGAATTGGAAATGATGTGTCAATCTCAATTTATTCTAAGATTATCACTGCTTCACACATATCTAATTCTAATACATTTGAATATTACAATGATCCTGTTGTAATACATGACAATGTGTGGATTGGGGTCGGAGCCATTATTCTGAATGGATCGCAAATAAATAATAATGCAATAATTGGAGCGGGCTGTGTTTTTAAAGGTGTCGCCCAGGAAAACGGTATCTATGCTGGCAATCCGGCCAAAATGATAAAGACACGAACGATTTCTGAAAAATATAGAATATCGAATCTTGTGTTTTTTAGGTAGAGCAATATGATTAACATACCTGAAATGAATACAATATGATCGAGTTCATTTGTAAGGTTGGTGGGCAGATGAATGCACGAAAAAACAAATGCAGTTTAAGTATATTAAAACTATTTAAATACCTTTTTGCAATCTGTATGGTGTTCAATCTAAGATCAATGTGGCTTCATAGCCCCAATTATGATTTTATAGATGGATATCGTTTACTTATCATAATGACAATAATTTGTATAGGATGTTGTATATTAACAGGAAAGACAAAAAGAAAAGAAGTAGAAAAGGCGCTTATATTATGTGCATTTATGACTATGATAATAGTTTTCCATTTGATCGCAGCGCAACGCTATGTTGTTTATGATGAGGTGGGTTTTCTAATTACAGTTTGTATGGTTATATTATACCATTCTATATGTGACACAAAAGAAAACCTGTTATATGACATATTAAGTAATGTAATATTTGCAGTAGCTTTTATATCCTTATTTTTATGGATTTTTGTATCCGTATTAAGTATTATCCATACATCTGGAACAATTTACACCACATGGACTGCAACAGGAATCGAAAGATCTGTTTCTACATATTATCACTTATATTTTGAACCTCAAATATATAACATTGCAACTTTGGATCTTCAGATTGTCCGAAATACAGGAATTTTTACAGAAGCGCCTATGTATAGTTATGTGCTTTCTGTCTCGCTTTTAATCGAATTATTTATAAATAAAGAAATTAATCAAACAAGGCTCATTATCTTGATTTTATCTATTGTTAGCACCTTTTCAACCCTTGGTTATATAGTTGCAATAACAGCATTTACATTAAAATTTTTCATTTCTCAAAAGACAGGCTATTTAATAAAGCTATTTAAAATTTTTATAGGACCTATAATCGTTGTTCTTTCAATTATTATTATTTTAAATTTTATTGAATTAAAAATGGAATCATTGAATGGAACAACAAGAATAGACGATTTTCGGGCTGCTTATCTTGCGTGGATGGAGCATCCTATATTAGGAAATGGTTTTGGAAATAACGATATATACATTAAGTATTTAAGCTCTTTTCGAATTGATAATATTGGATTATCTAATTCGGTCGGACTGATTTTAACATATGGTGGAGTGGTTATTTTTTTTCCATATATAATATTGTTTTTGTATGGATTTAGTACAGCAATAAAAAATAAAGATATCAACAAAATAGTATTTATATTACTTCATAGCATAATGTTTCTGCTTACAGCTATTCCATTCCAGGCTATTCCTTTATATATTTTGTATGAAAGTACAGATTGTAGAAATGTACATATTCCCACACTATCAATTAAAAGACATGATTATATCAATAATTAAATAATAAATTAGAAGGTGATACTATGAATAAAATATTAACTATTTCTATAGCAGCGTACAATATTGAGGACTATATTAAGGAAGCTTTGGATAGTATTATTAGTAATGAAAAGGCAAGGGAATGTGTAGAGGTTATTGTTGTTGATGACGGATCAAAAGATCAGACGCTTGAGATCGCTAATAAATATCAAGCCCAATTCCCAGAAACTATTATTGTTATCAAAAAGAATAATGGGGGATATGGGTCTACTATTAACGAGGCGTTGAAGATTGCACATGGGAAATATTTTAAATTGCTGGATGGTGATGACTGGTTCAGCAACAATCTAACAGAGTATTTAAATATACTTGAACAGCAGGATGCTGATCTTATTCTTTCTCCATATTATAGGGTACATACTGTTAACAATCGTTACGAATTAGTTAGTAGACATCAATTTAACAACGGAGGAGATAGTACTGCATGTGATAGTAATTTGGTATATATTCATGCTGCAGAAACTGCCGTTCAAACAAAATGTATAAAGAACAAAATGATAATCTCTGAGCATTGTTTTTACACAGATGTTGAATATGTGCACTCTGTTTGCCGTTTTAGTAAAAGTGTTTTTTTTATTAACTTACCTATTTACTGTTATAGAATTGGCCGTGAGGGACAGAGTGTAAGTATTAAGAGTAGACTTAAAAACAGACAGGACGCCTCTTTTGTTTCGTTGAAATTGTGTGAAGATTATAGGCAACATAAAGAAGAATATGCTTCTATTTTTGCCGATGGACAAATTACACAAATTGCCACAATAATAGTGTTCTATTGTAAAACATTATTATATATGAAAAATTTAAAAGAGGCCAAAAAGGAGATGAACATATTTCTTCAAAAAATAAAAAAATATCCTGAGATATTTGATAGGGTTCTTTTAATCAATCGCTCTATAAAATTATGTATCAAAATTCCTATTCTATTTGGCGTAATTGCTAAATATGAAAAACTGAAAAACAGGTAGAAAATTATTTTTGTGAAAGGGGACATTATTTAATGAAGTATCATTCAGTGAAATATAATTTTCTAATGAATACCATACTGAAAATGTCTTCTTTTTTGTTCCCTTTAATAACCTTTCCATATGTATCGCGGGTTCTTGGCGTAGAGTTAAATGGGCGAATTGCATTTGTTTCCTCCTATGTGTCATATTTTACAATGGCGGCACAACTCGGAATACCTACATATGGAATTCGGGCATGTGCAAAAATAAGGGATGATAAAGCGAACTTATCAAAAACTGTTCAAGAATTACTACTAATTAATTCTTGTATAGTTATTTTTTCTTATCTTACACTTATTATTACGATGTTTACTGTACCAAAGATAATGGAAAATCAGAGTTTGGTAATACTATCATCTATAAGTGTAATTCTTTCTTGTATTGGAATGGAGTGGTTTTATCAGGCAACCGAGCAGTACGATTATATAACTGCTAGAAACATTTCATTTAAATTTATTTCAATCGGTCTTATGTTTCTACTTGTACACGAACCGGCGGATTATATTATTTATGCTGGTATCAATGTACTGGGAACTGTCGGATCAAATATATTAAATTTCATTCGAGTTCGTAAGTATATAACACTTAAATTATCCAGAAATCTAGACTTTCGTCAACATTTAAAACCAATACTGATATTTTTTTTGTTCACAGTATCGGCCACAATTTATACAAGTCTTGACTCTGTGATGTTGGGGTTCTTATCAACAGATACGCAGGTTGGTTTATATGCAGCTTCAGTTAAAATGCGTAATATTTTGTATAGTCTTGTGACATCCCTTGGAACGGTACTGCTCCCTCGTATATCTTATCTTATTAGAAACAAACAGTATACGCAATTTCAAAATATTATTAAAATATCATTTCAGTTTATAGCAGTATTATCTATTCCATTAACAATATTCTTTGTAATGAATGCAAAGGTAACCTTATTGGTCCTTTCAGGAAGCGAATATACAGGTGCAGCGACAGCTATGATGATAGTCACCCCAACTATTATATTTGCAGGTATAAGTAATATAACAGGTATTCAGTTGCTAATACCATTAGGATATGAGAAGTACACTGTAATATCAACATTTGGCGGAGCGATAGCAGATTTGGTTCTTAATATAATTTTAATACCACAATATGGTGCTGCAGGAGCTGCGCTGGGAACATTGGTAGCGGAAATAGTCGTGCTTATAATTCAGTTGTCTTTTGTGTATAAAAATGGACTATCAAAATACTTGAAAATTAATAGGAAAAACCTGTGCAAAGTGTTTTCAGGCGGTATTATTGCAGGGATCTGTTTATTTTGTATTTATCCATTTTTTAATATCAATAATCATTTTATAAAATTATTTATTTCAGCAATTATATACTTTGGAATCTATATGGGAGTTCTTGCCGTTACGAAAGAAATGATTCTCTGGAAATACGGAATAAAAGTATTGCTACAAGTAGTTGAAAGAATCAAAAGGAGGAAGAGGTAAAAATTGAAAAATATAAAAATATCTGATTATTGGAGCAGGTATCAGTGGAATGACCTGTGCAATGAATTTAAAAAATGACTATCTTATAGTAGAGAAGGAAGATAGACCTGGCGGGCTTTGCAAGACATTTTATCAAGATGGATTCGTATGGGACTATGCAGGCCACTTTTTTCATTTTGTCACACCAGAGATCAAGGCTTTTTTTGAACAGAAGATTAGGGCGATACGGCCAGTGGACGTATTGCTCAATCGAAGATTGTATGGTTGATGCTATAAAACTCATTTCAAAATTATCGTCGTCTGATTAAAATACAACTTTCATCAAGAACATAGATATGGTATTGCAGTTTGTTTTATTTCTGTAAAATATAACCCATAGTATTTTTGGCTTTAAATAAAAACGCGTAAATAATATATGAAAAGAATAGCTTATATTGATTTACTAAGAACCATTGCAATATTCCTTGTGGTCTTATGTCATGCGATGGAAAGTGTATATAGCTTAAATCTGGATTATATATCATCTATTTCATTCTGCTCAAAAATATTTTGTTTTTTCACTTTTACCGCAGGCAGGTTAGGTGTACCTATTTTTCTACTGATTACTGGATATCTGTTATTGGATAGAGAATACAATACAGAGACAGTATTCATATTTTATAAAAAGAACTGGCTTCCTCTTTATTTATGTACACTTTTCTGGCTGGCAATTTATGATATATTTCTTACATTTTATCATTCATGTGATGAGTTGAGCCTTTTAGTATTTATTAAAGACATACTTTTCATACACAACGTCAAGATGAGCCATGTTTGGTACATGCCTATGATTTTAGGAATATATCCATTGTTACCATTTGTATCAAAAGCACTTCATGCTTTTGATAAGAAAACATTAAGGTTTCCTATCATTTTTTATGGGTTTTATACATTTGGGTATTTGTTACTGAACATTGTAAATCATATATACTGTCCACAAATGCCACTTTCTCTACAAATATCTGTAGGTTTCAGTGGTGGATACTATGGTATTTATCTTATCTTTGGATATTTAATCAAGCAAGGTTCATTCAAACGAGTACAAAAGTCTGTGCTCTTGTGGATATTTATAATATCCTTTGTATCTGGTGTGTTTCTTCAGATATGGTCATATACACATGGCTATGCATACAATATTTGGTATGACTGCCCGTTTTTGTTATTTGCATCTGTTGCATTCTTTGAGATGGTGACTCGAATAAAAGATATTTTATGTATAGATTTATGGTTAAAGTTATCTCGATCTGCATTTGGTATATTTCTCATACATAATATTGTCTGTTATATTGTTGTTGATAACTGTGTGTGTTTAAAGACCATCCCACCCTTAGGAGTCTGTGTTCTTTGGGTGATTGTTGTGCTGATAAGCTATTGGGCAGTATGGATAATCGCTCAGATTCCTCAGATTGGTAAAATATTATTGAACATGAAGTAATGAATTGAATACGAAATCCCCTATTCCTGCCCGTCTACCAGGAAAGCTGCCACAGAGGATGACTTCCAGGCACATACGCTAAGTTATGTGTTTGATAAACTGGAAGTCCTGGAGTTTTCCGAATCACTTTCCAAATTAGCATCAAAAAATGAATTGGGATTAGAATAAAAATTGGCTTACCTTAGAAATACCATATATTCCTAACCGCTCCATAGTGGCTACACCCCAAATATCAGCTGCCCCTCTTTGGGATGACATGTTTTTGAAATTATTTCCTGCAGTTCTCCAGCAGTTTCTCTGACCATGGGAGCAGTTCTTCACAGAAGCTACCATCATGTTGATCATTAACCAGTTCTTTTTTCCAATGCAGTTATCTTGATTTTAACTATAAATTTAATTCCCTGTACTCTTATCCAGTCTACAAACAGGCATACAAGAGAAATAACTATCGCATTTAGGAAGATAATTGTCACAAACATAAACTGATTACTTGCAAATATATCAATAGATCTATTAAGCGGAGTGAATACTATGCCTCTAATTGACGGATAATCCGATAATAAATATATCGCCAGTGCATAAGGGCTACATTTTGCCACTGACGTTATCCCCCCCCCCCCGCTGGCCTCTCTATTTTTACGATATACATGCATAAATTCACAGCAGCTATTACTACCAGCAGATTGTTATATGCATACATTCGCCAGGCCAATGCATAGACTCCCATATCGCACAGGAAAATTACAGCTATTGCTATAGCGATTCCACACACAAAATATATACCTAATGACTGCCACTGTTTTAGATTATCATTGATCTTATCATACCAGACATAACACACACGCCCTATAAGATATATGTATATTGCTTGGGCGAGCGAATATCCTGTTCCAATATTGGCCCAGTCTTTAAAAAAACCATAAAGCGTATTTACACCAAGCAAAATCAAAGCAAGCATATATGCTTCTTTCCATGTTATGTTTTCAATAAGCCGATTTAGATATGGCGATAAGATATAGAGAGCAAAGTACACCGCCATGAACCAATAGCTACCGATGAAGCCTATAGTGTGTTTTATAAAGGTGCCTACCTCTATAAATTCATGTCCTACTACCATCACTATAATATTAGTTACTATCACGTAAAACACAACTTCTAATAACAAATCGATGAATTTCTTCCAACGAAATTGTATTTTATAAAATCCCGAAATCCAGAAGAAGCAGTTAACAGCAACAACTACAAATGCATTAAGCGAAAGCACCACCCCCGAGACATCTGCAGGTAAGTTATCTCTTAGGTTGACTAATCCTAATCCATGTACTATTGAATGATGTATAACAATCATTAGCATTAAAACAATTCTGAAAAAATCTACATATGGATTTCTATCTGTTATCCTCTGTGACTGGTTATTTTTCAAATCAATATCTCTCATTGAGGCCTCCTTAAAATAATTTTCTTCAGATAATCAAAGACAATCTCAATCATATAATCTTTTGATATAACCATCACAGCAAAATAAGTCACAACTCCTACCATTCCGTAGACAATAGTATAAATTATGTTCGCTTTAAACATAGGTCTAATAGATATCAACAATAATAGCATAATCAAAGATCCGACAAACGGTTTTACATTATCTCTAACTACATCCCACACTTTCAATTCAATTCCCTTAAGGACTGCTACCCATTGAATTATCCCTACGATACTCTCTGCTGCAATTGTTCCAATTACAGCTCCTTGCGCTCCCCACTGAGGTATCAATATAATGTTTAGGCAAAGATTTGTACCTGCTCCTAGCAGTATACTTATAGTGTATATTTTTTGTTTGTTTAATGGTACCAAGGCAGCTTGTCCAGTTACACTCGACAATCCAATAATAACAATAATAACCGATAAAGTTCTCATTAGCGGAATACATGTTTCATATCCTGGCCCTAAAAACCATGGAACAAAGAATTCAGCAATAGCTGCAATCCCCACAGCCATAGGAAAACCAAGAAAAAAAACAAAATGAATTGAATTACGCATATCCTTCCGTACCTTGTCCCACTTATTATCTCGTATCAAACTAGCGACTCGAGGTAGCATTACACTCCCCAATGATGTTATTACAGTCATTGGAAGTTTCACTATGCGCTCTGCATTCGAATAGAACCCTACTTGGGCTTCACTTGACAGTAAGCCAAGGATAATTTTATCTATATAAGTATATACATAGATCGCAATCATCGGGATGAACAACGTCACAATCGGATATATATGCGGTTTTATATCAGCCCACTGAATTTTAGTGCATACTATAAATTTAGGCAAATACATCCACAACACCAAAGCACTGGCCAGTGAGGATACAGCATTTATCATCACATATATTGGAACATCTTTTTGGTTTCTGACAAAAAGAAATATCGCAATAACCGAGAATATTTTCAAAACAATATTTCTTACTGATGTTTTTTCAAAGTCCTCCATTCCCTGAAACAGCCACACTACATCAAACATATTTGCAAGTATAGTAATGTACTGAATCAAATAAATAACACTATACTCGGGTGAAAGAAAACATATAAAGGAATATCCTACGCAAACCATTAACGAAGATACTCCTCTGATAGCAAAAACACTCCAGAATATTTTACTTCTTGCAAGTATGTTTTCGCCTGCATAAGCGATTTCTTTCTGTGCGTACATTCCTGATCCAAGCGAACATATAAGAACTGCTACTGATACTACTGAACTTGTGTAGTTTATTGCACCAATTCCAGCCGGATTAAGTACTCTTGAAATATATGGTGTCGTAATCAGAGGCAAGATTATAACTAAGATGTGATACACTAAATTATATATATAATTTGATTTTACACTTCGCCTCATAATATAATTCATCCTTTTACATGTCTCTCTGGTCATATTTTATAAGCATAAGCCAAATATCTTATTTACGTAAATAAACAACGGTCTGTTTCCATAATCCTATTCAATTTTTGGGCAACTATATTCCAATTATACCTATTGACATACTCTTATTTTTTATTTGCTGTGTTGTACAACTCTTCAATCTTATGAGGCTTTCATCTTCCAATTAATGCATTGTTATATGTTTTCAAAACATTATTTTGTTTATTAAATCCATATTTTGAGTCGTTTTCAACCATAATCAGACACATAGGAAACATAGGGAGCATGCCTCTTGTTAACATGCTGAGAGTAATAAGAGTGAAAATCAACAGGGCACTCATGCTCATACTGACTGTCCAATAGTTCTCATTCTTATTTCGTCTTGATAATCTTATAGCCTTAATAATAATATAGATATATATTCCTGTTACTATCCAACCTGTTATGGCAAGTGTTCCTACAATTCCCACGTCCGATGCATAAAATATCCTATCTGGTCCATGCAACAATGAAAAAGCAGTTCCTGTAGAAGTTTCGCTTAACATTCCTATTCCCACAATAGGCGGATTAAATGCCATTTTAAGGAAATACCAATACGCGCCAACTCTTGCATACCAACTTCCCTCTTGTACAGAAACTCCTATCATTCGCAATAAGAAGTTATAATCCATAATTGTCCTAAAAGCAAAGTAGGCAATTACACAACCAACACTTATTTTTAATCCCCGTAGTATCTGTCTTACTGACTTGTGCCTTTGATATAAGCCATAAAAAATCGATAAAGCACTAATTGCCATAAGAATCAAGAACATCATCCTGGATCCATCAAAGAGAAAGAGTGAAAGACCTGTTATAAACATGTTAAATATATGAAATACTCTGTTTTGTGTTTGTCTTGTTACTAAAATATTTGTAAATGAATATGTATATGACAGCATTCTAAGACCAGAACATAGAGGCAATCTTATCCTGCCAAATCTCCAAGCTGATAGGGAGTTGGTTACAATGTCCTGCGCGCTTTGGTTAAGAATCCATATATTTCCTTTGTAACTTTTTAAATATCCTTGACAAATAACCAAGATAGAAAGAATCAATGAAAATAAAGTAAATATAAATATTACATTATTCCATTCTTTTTCAGTTCTAACATAGTCTACTAACACAAAATAAATGAGCAAATAAAACATCCATCTATTGGATAAAACTATCTCGTATAAATCTGCACCTCTAATAATAGTAGTAAAAAACATCTGAACTAGGATTGCACCAATCATGCCCAAAATCTGTTTTCCAAATTTACCCATCTGAAACTTTTTTGTCGAGATCAACATCCCTGCCAAGTAGATAATGAGCCATGTTAATGTTTTTCCAAAACTCAGTCCAAAATAAAATTCCTCGAACAACGAATAGAAAATCATCACTATCTCAAAGAGTTTAATTGACTTTAATACATTTATTTTCTTATTTTTAATCATTCCAATGTCTCACCTTTTTTACCAAATCGACTACTGCTTTTTTGGCATAGTAGATGTAAAGGCACGCTATTCCTATCGGATATCCCACTTTAGGCAAACTACAGTATGTAGTATAATAATAAATCTCGGATTTCAATTTTAGCTTATCTCTACTCAGAGATGAATAAAATGTTCCTATTATTTGATTATGATTATGTAGCACTTCAATAGATGGATCATAATACATATACATATCTTTCAATCGCAGCTTTTCTGCCAGAATTAGCTCTTCGCCATACAGAAAAGTATGCTCATCAAACCATTCAATTTGGGATAGCTTATTAACATCACAGAACAAAAATGAGCCTTGTAGTCTATATACTTTACTCGCATTTGTCATTCTTTCTATTTCATCGGGCTTCTTATAAATATATCTGTTTAAAGGATAAGCAAGAAGATTAATAACCCATCTTTCTCTAAACATCATTTTTCTGCAGGGAGATTGGTCTTCCCCATCAAGTCCTTTAATTGCTGGTCCTATTACTGCAATGTCTGATTGAGTTTTGAATGTGTTTATCCAATCCTCAAAATTAATTCTATCCTTGATTACAATATCTGTATTGGATATCAAAATTTGATCAGGATTGAATTCTTCCATTGCAACTTTTATTCCAAGATTATTTCCTTTTGCATATCCCAGGTTTTTCATAGCTTTCAACAAGAGTATGTCTTGATTTATCAACAAACGTGATTTGTTTTTAAAACGGACTTTATAATCTTTGCAAAAGCAACTAACCAAGTCATTCCACTCCTGATTATCATCACTATTATCAACAATAACAAATGATAATTTATCATCTATCTTGTCTTTAATGTCAACGACATACTCAAATGTAGATTCATATGACTTGTAGTTTAAAACAATGACTGAAATCATATGCTTTCTTAAGCAGATCCGTATATGTTCGAGAAATGCTTATTCTCCCTTCATGCTAGCAATAATAAAAGCTAATTTGTTTTAACCCCCGCATTATCGTCGTTAATAATAATTCCACTTCTTTGTGAGACTACCATGGAGTATAGTGATACTGACTCCAAAACAATGCAATTTATTCCAGTCTTTGAATGATGTCCAATCTGAATCTCTCCAATAATAACTGAACTGCATCCGATCAGTACATCCAAGCCGTAGAACCATCTAAATATCCTCCTTAAATCTACTTATCATACACTCTGCCATTTCTCTTCCTGTTTATCAGTTTTAAATACAAATCATAATAACGCTCTCCGATTACTTTGGGATTCCACTCAGTGTTCACCTTCTTTTGCAATGCAACACCCTTCATTCGAAACCCCTCTTTATCAGTGGTAAAATCTTTATAAGCTTTTAGTATTGATTCTTTCAGCTTGTCATAGTGTTCTGTATCGCTCTGATAGTCATATCCATAAATCAGATTATTATCGAACTCCTGTAATGTTCCATTCAAAGTGCCTATAGCGGTTGTCCCATACGAGAATGCTAACACCGCCGCTCCGGAATTTAGGCTGCTTACATTACTATAGGGTAACAAAATAGCATCAGATCTCTTTATCCATTCAACCATTTCTATATCATCAAAAAATTGAAGATGCACCGAGGCGTTTTTTCCATTTGATGCATCAACAATCTTTTTTCCATAGGTCTCATCTTCAGCATATCCACAAATATAAAAATGAATAGGTAACTTTTTTAATTCATCTGCAACCTTCAAAATCATTTCAATGTTTTTATAAGGTCTAACTAGACCCATGAATAAAAGATTGAATTGATCTTTGGGGAGATTTAGCTGATCATAATCATACTCATCATATGAGCCATAATATGAGGGATGTGGGATATAGTACCCTTTCTCCTTTAATTTCTCTCCCCCTATCTCATTAAGGATCTTAAATGTAAGTTTGTTCATACAAATGATTGCGTCTGCCATATATAACACTTTTCTAAAGAACCTGTTGCTAATCTTGGAATGCCTAGCATCGTGTGTTATAGTATTGTGCATCGTTGCAATAATTTTAATACGGAAAATTTTAAACATGCAAAGCAAAAGGCTATAGCCAAGGTAGTAAATAATAGTATCTTTTAATGACTCCTTATCTATGCGGCTCTCAAACCAATTTAGATTTATAACATCAATATTTTTTAATTTTTTCGGACTCCAGCATTCTTTTAATCCTGAAATTGTGATTCCCACCTCCTTCATAGAGTTTTGCACAATATCAACATACTTATTTGAAGAAAGCGTTATTGGAAGATATATAGAATTTATTATTGCTTTTTTCATAATTTCACTCCAGTATATGAATCTATATTTACTTAAACAGTTCTCTCATAGATATCACTATATTGTAAGACCATTCTATCTTTAGAGTACTTTTCCTCTATATGTTTTTTCCCATTTTTCCCGTGTGTTTCAATTAAGCTCTTGTCCTCGATATAACAATTTATCTTCTCTAAGAAGTCATTAATGTTTTCCGCTTGGACTAAATAACCATTAAAACCGTCTTTCACAATCTCAGCAACTCCTCCAACATCACTGGCAATAACAGGAGTACCAGTACACATGGCCTCAAGTAATATCATTGGAAAACATTCATAATGGGTAGGAAGAACTAAAATATCAATTTTCAAAAACTGTTTACTTATATTTTTGCAGAAATCTAAATATGTTATATACTTTTGCAACCGATGTTCAGTAATATATTGTTTAACATACCTTTTTTGATCTCCGTCTCCAGCAATTATTAGTCTAACATCTTTTTTTTCCCTGACTAACCGCCTCATTGATTCAAGCAATAACGGTACATCTTTCTGTGTTGATAGTCGAGAAAAAAAGCCAAGCACAATTTCCTTTTTTGAATCATACTTTTTCTCATCTATTGTAAATTTCCCTATATCAATTCCATTATAGATTGTTGTTATTGGTACTTTTGTTATACCTCTTTCCAACAGCTTTTTTCTACTGTCATGACATACAGTAATTATTTGATCTGTAAATACCATATGATTATTTATAATATTTTCAACAAAGGTGCTTATCCGCTGTCGAAACGATCTGTAAGGAAACATGTCTTCAACATTTGTATGCATTGTCCAGATGATTTTCGTATCCTTTAAGCCCATACATGCAAGTCTTACAAAAAAACCACCTGAATATCCATGTACATTAATAATATCAATCTTCTTATTTTTTACTATCTTACGGAATCTTATCATTTCCTGAAAATTCGTCTTACCTTTCGGATAAACGTTAATCATTTCTGTTTTCTTTGGGCATTTTTTTTGAAAATAGATAGATCCCTCGTCTCCTGTTATATAAACCTCAAATTTATTGCGATCCAATTCTTGATATATGTAAAAAGCAACCTCTTCCTCTCCGCCTAATGCCTCAAATGGATCAGCAATTAGAACTCTGACTTTTCCCATTGATTTTCCTCCTAATCACATTCTCAAATTGGTGCGCTGCGTTTTCCCAAGTGCATCTATTCAGCACTATTTCATGAGCATTGTGTGAGATTTTTTCAGCAGAGTACTTTCCATCATAGATATCCTTTATTTTCTTTGCCCATGCCATAGGCGATTCTATCCCAAGGATAAAGCCATTTTTTCCATCATTTATAACTGCATCTGATCCTCCGTTATTTGAACTTAACACAATCCTTCCAAACAGCATTGCCTCAAGAATAACCATCCCAAATATTTCATATTTTGATGGAAGCAGAAAAATGTCGTGACTTTTATATATTGCGGGCAGTTCGCTTTGTGGTTTACTTTCCCCAAACGTGATGTCCTTTGATAATCCATATTTATGCACCAAACTTATGCATTCATTTACATAACTCTTCTCGCCATCACCAACTATTGTAAACTCAAATGGAATCATAAAAGTTTTTAACACTTTCATTACTTCAATCATAAATGTTATATTTCTTCGGTCCTCGAGAACTCCAATGTAAAGAAGACGAATCGGATTTTTTGATTCATAAGATAGTATACAATTATTGTATTCAGAAGCAGAAAACTTAGTCAAATCAATTCCAACAGGAATCACAGTTATATCCTTAAAACCTTTTGCTTCAATTGTCCTTCTAGAAAGATTACTTTTAGTTACAAATTGTGTATTGACAGATTGCAATTTTCTGAGAAAAACTTTATCAAATAGTTGGCTCTTTTTTTGATACCGTGATTTGTATGCACAGTCATATGGCCCATGATATATAATTGTTTTCCAATAATACTTGTAAGCTAAATAGCAAGAATACATTTGTTCATATTCTTCAGTAACAATTACATCACTATTGTCAATTAGTCTCTTCATATATTTTCTATAAAAGATCGCATTATCATAAACTTTAACCGCAGGCATCCAAACAACTCTAAAACATTTATCTGCAACAAGTATATTTTCTTCCTCATAATCTTTATCTGTGTAGAAAACGATAGTACAGTTATGTCCATTCTTAGCATATTCCTTTGCTATACCCTCTTCTTGAATATTATAGCTATTTCTGTTAATGACTGTAGCCGTTGGTCTAACAATTAATATGTTCATATATTTTTACCAGATATTACCTTTGCAATCCTATCTTTTTCATGTGTTAATACTAAGGTTTATGATAATATTTATAGACTGTCATAGCAGATTTAGTCCAATCAAAGCGGCGTACCTGCTTCTTACTTTTTTCAATTAATTCTTCTCTCAAAGATATATCTCTCATTAATCGAGATATTGATTCCTCTATCTCATCAACTTCAAAAGGATTAAAATATAACCCCGCATCACCTACAACCTCAGGCAGGGAAGTTGCATTTGCAACTGCAACCGGTGTGCCACATGCCATTGCCTCAAGCGGTGGTATTCCAAATCCCTCAAAAAAAGATGGATAGATAAAGCAAGCAGCTGCATTATATAGACGAACAAGGTCTCCCTCAGAAACATAATCCGTCAAAACTATATTTTTTGAATTTGAACCAGCCGCCTTTAAAATATCATTATACATCCAGGCTTTTTTGCCAACGATTACGAGTTTTCCTGATTTGTTTTTCTTTCTCCATTTGATAAAGGCTTTTATCAGACGTGGCAGGTTCTTACGGGGTTGAAGGTTTCCCACGGTAAGAATGTATTGTTCATTTCCAATTTCATATTTATTTCGCAAATCCTTTTCGTTCAATTCTGCAGAAGTTAATTTTCGAAAATGCTCATTTACTGCATTATAAGTAACAATTATTTTGCTTGGATCTACTTTATAATGATCAATTATATCTTGTCTTGCATGGTTAGATACTGTAAAGATATATTCTGAATGCTTTGCTGCATATGGTATAAGTAATTTCTGTGCCCAATAATCTTTCTTTGTGAAGATATTGCTGAAATGTTCGAAACATATATCATGAATGGTGCAAACTACCCGGCATGATCTTAAAAATGGAATAAAATACTGAGTATGCAGGACTTCTATTTTATACTTTTTACAAAGCATATCCAGTTCAAAAAAGTTCCTCTTTAATGAAGACTCACTTGAAAATCGAACAATCATGTACTTATTTTCATAGTCGCTAACATCAATCCCGTTCTTCACAAAAAGATATACTTTATCTTTTGGATCAATAAGCATCGTTCGCAATATGTTAGCATAATAGCTTTCATTTCCACCCGAATGATCACCAAGCATATGTCCATCAATTCCAATTATCATATTTATAACTCCCACATTTTACTATTTCCAATTCCAATCCAGTCTTTCGATATTATCCTCGGTAAGCTCATCACCAATCTGAACTTCAATGGCAGGTCTGACATGGGCATGTAGAAAAACTTGGATGACAAAAGCAGACAATACATCAGCAGTTACTCTCGCAAAAAACTCCGCATTGTTCCTCGCATCGTAGCTCAAAGTTATGCCTCTGTTTTTCACCTCTTCTCCATAAGTATCTAGGAGAAATCGAGCTAACCCGGTCGCTGCCTTTCCAACCGTATATTTTTTCATTCGGTTAGTTCCAGCGCCAATAACGCCACACAGACCACCAGGTACCGAGTTCCAAATCCTGGTAGAAACGGTCTACTATTTCCTTGTCATCCTTTTCTGGATCAAGATATGACAGTTCTTTTCGTGTAAATAAATCAAAGAATTCATTTGTTTTTCAAAAGTTATATATCTAAAAGTTCATAATCAGCCAACTTCTATCATTTCAGAAACACTTCTGAATAACGATTTGAAATAAACTCCCAACTATAAACCGTCCGAATACGTTCTTTTGCCTTCCTGCCATACTCACTCTTCTCATCTATACTCATCCCCTCAACCTCATCTATCATCCTGGCCAAATTTCCATCTCTTTTGTCCCAGTACAGAGCAGAGTTCTCTGCAACCTCTTTATTAAACCTGACATCAAGCAATAGATTCAGTTCCGTACTTCCCAGAGCTTCCAGCAGACTCGGATTCGTCCCACCTACTTCATGCCCGTGAAGATATGCATATGCATTTTCCCGAATCTTCTTCAGCAGTTCTTGGTCATATACCGTGCCAACAAACTTGATCCTATCATCAGATTTAAAGTTCAGCTTTTCTTCCAGCTCGGCTAAAAACTTCTCATTCACATTTGTAATCAATACAAAGTCACGAGAAGAATTACTCTTCATAAACTCCCGGATCATCGTCTCGTAGTTGTTCTCAGGAACAAAACGGCCAACGACGAGATAATATCCATGTGGCTTTAACCCTTTGCTCATATACCAAGCAAACAGATTTTTATCGTCATCAGCTAATTTACTCCTTCGAGTTTCTGCACCATAAGCGATATATATAGTTTTCGGACTTCTCCCTTTGATGCCCTTGCCATCATAGTGTTCATGAATATACTTCTCAATATATATAGAATCACAGATCACCAGATCAGACCATTTCACCATTATCTGCTCTGAAATCTTCCAGTATTTTCGCACAGGCACAGGCCAGAGTGCCCTTAAGAACTCGTGACCGTCCGGATTGAGATATATCTTCCCACCTAGTTTGTGGATTTCCTTATAAAAGTGCTTCATAAACGGCCCAATTCGGCAAGCCATGATGTAAACGATTGGGTGTTCAATCTTCTGCTCCCTGATAATCCATATGCACTTCTTCAGTGCAACCACATCGTAGTAGATAGCCTGTGCAGAGCCTAATTTCTCCGGAACATGAATTTGGAAGCAGTGGGCATTGTGATACAGAAATTCATGGTCTGAAATAATCTCTGCACCTTCGGTTTTTTCTGGATCCATACAGCCGGCACCGTTCGCCTTGCAGGCTACATGATATTTAATTTTGTCATTGTTCTGGTGGTATTCGGTCAACTTATTTACAAAGGTTTCAAATCCTCCGTAGGCACCTAAAGATTTTGTACCAACCAGAAATACATGCTGTATATCCATGTGTCATGCTCCTAACATTGTTTATTTTGTGCGTTTCTTGCGCTTCCATTTCTATCGAATTTCTCATCAATCTCTCCCAAACAAATTCTTCGTATAAACCTTCTCTACACAGTCATCAAGTTACCTATTCATTCTAATTGCGATGTTTGTATCGCATCCCCCTTCGAACTTCACAAGATCATTCACAGCTAGGCTTTCATAGAGTTTGCTGCCATTTTCAGCATACAGTCAGCGATGAAATCCTTTCTCGTTCGATTGCTCTACACGATGGCTTCTATAATATTTTTCGGGACACCCTCGTAATTCGCCAAAAGCTGCTTCGTATCCTTCAGAAGACCGTATTCACCGTAGCCAAAGCTCGGATTGTTATATAGTGCGTACCAATCCTCGGCCCCAAACACATACCACTGATAATAGCCTTCGTATTTAGTCCTTTTATTTCGGCATATGTGTCTAACCTATTGAAATAAGACACCCACAAAATTTCGAAAGCTATCGTTTCATAGAATATTTCCACATTCAAAGCTACTTCTTGTGGTTATCTATATCTAAGGGTCTGTATGAACCAGTTGATATAAATGTTAATAAATTATAGCTCTTTGATTTCTCCAGGCTTTCACGCCACGATCTTGCAAAACTTGATGTTCCTATTATCACTGCAGTACCGTCTGGATTGGTATGCACAACACCGCCCAGGCGGTGCAATTCTTTCTCAAAATGATTCACAAAAGGAGCAAGTCAATAGGTCAGCACATAGACAATCAGACATTCTATATGACACATACTCTTTTTCAAATCTCCGTATTCTGTAGAGATATTTCACTACCTAATCGTTCAGTTAAAGCGAATATTTTTCGGGGGATAAAATTTACTTTCATAAAAATAAAAGGTTTTGACATGTTTGTCCAAAACCTTTTGATTTGTCATTATGTTTGTTCTCCAAATCCGCCCATTAACGCCCCTCATCCCCAAATCTCTCTAAAACCGGGCATTTTTAAGCTCTCACGACCACGATCATGACCCCGGATTATTACAAATTCTACGTTTTCCAGATGGTACCTTCTGCTTTCTTTGTCCTGATTTTGCAATATAATGTTGGAAAAACAGTGATGTCAGATCAGCATCCAAGAATAACAGAATGGCATAGCTACCTTTAAGACGTGTGATGATGCACAGATTCTCCTGGTCCATCCTGTATATCTGCCTCTTGACAAAAAGACCGGCGAAATATTTATTCTGAACCAAGATAAACTAACACAAATAGGTGTGTCTGGTTTTTGCAGGCACTTATGTAAGAGGAAAATGAACGAACTGCCCATTTGAAGAGATTATATGATAGTACACGCAAGTGAAGAAGATTTGTTAAGCAAAATAGAGCATTTCTTGTACTACAATATTAATTTTGTCCATGATATGTTTGTTTGAAATCCATAAAATACCAAAAAGAAGAAATTGTCTTCAAAATGGACCAGTTTTGGTCCCATTGTACATAATAAACAAGATAGGATAGAAGAAAGGGAATTTCGCACAGTTCTTTTTCAGAAGGTGTACCATGGAACAAAAGATAAAACAGTCGGGGGACAGCATTGGTGCGAATATACGCCAGATCCGGCTGAAAAAAAGAATTAAACAGACAGAACTCGTCCGAATGATTCAGCTTCGCAATGTAAATATGACCAGAGAAGCACTGGTAAAAATTGAAAGAGGAATCCAGCATATTACATTATCTCAGCTTCGAGGATTTCGGGATTGTCTGGATACTACTTATGAAGAACTATTAAAATAGAACTATTTTTATGTATGATGGGTCTTCAGCATATTTAATTTCACAAAAACGGAAAAATTCTGTTTAGCATTATGTATTAGTTAGGGTATTTGGGAGAATAACGATCGTTATTATATTTAATCAGGGTTATCTTAGACAATAATCTACATGAGTGAATGCTTTTTTCTCCCATAATATCATATAGTGGAAGCATCCCGATGTTCTTTCGGTCTGCTTCCACTTTTCTTGTATCAAATAGGAAAGTTCTCCGAACTTCCCTATGATACAAAAATGCTCCGCAGGGATGCGCACGCAAACGCAGAGGAAATTGTCGCTTGAAAGCGACGCGTTTGCGGCGCAGAATCCTGCAAAGCAGGATTCTTATTCGTCTATTGTCTTTCTCTGAGAACTTCCACTTTACAGTGATGTTTCTTGTCCGATTTATTGTATGCAATGCCAACTGCTAAAATCCGTCCACTGTATTCCCTGTCAAATGAATTTTTTTGAAAATTCAGCGCATATTTTCGATCTTTTATCTGCTGTATGGCTTCCTCCGGGGTGTGATCGACTTTTAACTCCAAGATGATACAGTCATCACTTTTTTTCAGAGGATAAAAAATGAAATCCACATAACCGATCCCGGACCTGGCTTCTCGTTCCACCCGATAATGATCCCGGGCAGCGAGATATACTAGATTTACGATCATGGTCAATTCTGTCTCATTACTGTAATACAACAATGGAACTTCCGTATTATGTGCTGTTTCCAAAATTTTTGTCATTGTTTTTGCATCACCGGCCTTTGTTGCCCGCAGCATCCGTTCTGACTCTGCTGCCAACCGGTGAACATACCCCAAAGAGGGCTCTTTTCTCAGCATATCTGCAAATTGATCCATAAGCTCTTTATTAGGAATAAAAACGCATCCATTTTCATAATTCAAAAATCCATACACTACCATAGCAGAAAAAATCTCATCTTTTGTTCGCAATTCCATAGAGGTAGCCGCATATTCCTGAATTTTAGACGGAATCGGAACATTGGATACCATCAAAGCAAGATCATCCCGAACAGCATCCATATTTCCTCTGACATAGTAAAGCAATTCATCATAGGGTCCGGAACTGGTCCAGTAATTCCCCAAATTGTTATTGGTCAATGATAAGACAACAGAACGGGGATTGTAAATGCGTTTTCCGCTTTTTGTATGGTAACCATCATACCAGATCCGCAGCCCCTCCCGGGTGACATGCTCAGCAGGAAGCTTTAGATCCTGATATCTTTGAAAAAGAAGGTCTACCTCTTCTTCCGTAAAACCAAAGTATTCAGAAAATCTTTCTTCAGTAACCATTGTGTATTCTGCAAACATATTCAATTCTGAACCGCTGGAATACTTGGCTATCGGAAGAATTCCTGTCATATATGCAAATGCTACATAAGGCTGATCTTTTAAAAGATTACTTAAAAAGTCAATATAGGAAGCTTTGTCTGATGCTGTTATGAAATTTCGATGAAATATAAAATCCCATTCATCCAGGATAAAAATAAATTTTTCACCGTTTCCGAATTCAATGATATTGTTCAGTACATCCCATACAGCTTCTTCTTCCCCTATGGGAATGTCCCGAAACTCCCGACGCAGATCCTCCATAAGTCTTCTTTTGATACGTGAAATGTATTGTATATAGGAGGTACACTCATCTGGCATCTCATTCAACATAATATGAATTACATGGTATTTGTTTAAATATCTCGGAAACCAGTCATAAGAAGCGGCATGAAGCTGGCTGAAGATCTGTTTGCTGTCAACACCTTTTCCAAAATAAGAAGAGATCATATTCGCCATGACCGTCTTTCCAAAACGCCGGGGTCTTGTAATGCACAGGTATTTGTTGCCTTTTTCACCAATTATCTTCCCTCTGCCCATAGGATCCAATTCCGGTTCCAGCAACGGAATCAACTCTTTGAACAGATCTGTCTTATCTATAAAATATGTAGAAAATCGATCTTCCCGAAATAATAAGTAAGGTTTTTTACTATTCAGATAAACACCCATATTTTAATTCCCCCCTTTGAAATATGTTATTTTACTTTTCAAAATTGATTGCCTGACATGGCAGCCATTCCTCTTCTGTATTCCAAAACCATCCGAAATATCATTTTTTTCCGTGTTCCGCGTCTACCCGCTTTCATTTTACCATGATGCCATGTGCTTCACAAGCGGGATTTTCTTGCAGAAAATTGGGGAATCTTCTGCCTTCACTGACCAGTTTATTATGAAATATGGATGTATAAGAGGGGAAATGACAGGAATAAGGGGTCAATATTAGAGTCGTTATGTGGAATAAATAGGGAATTATAGGGGGTGAAGAGGGGGAGGGGCGCTAATGGGCGGAATTGATAGTTAAATATAATAATAAAAATTAAGAGGTTTTGGACAAATGTGTCAAAACCTTTTGTTTTTTGTGAAACCAAATTTAAAATTCGAAAGAGATTTATGGGTTTTGATCTTTGACCAATAGAGTCAAATGATACGGATTAACTATAGAACACGGGGAGGTGAAAGGTAGTACGTGGTACGTCTTCTAATCATTACTTCCAATAGCATTTCGGATGAATATGACGAATATGAGACATTTGCGGATAAGTTGGCCGGATATCATCAGAACCATTCCAAGCGGGAATATCATGTTGCCTACAAGTCTTCGAATTAGGAAGAATTCGTATACCACAACTCCAGATGCTTTTGAATCAAGGTTCTAGAACTGGGAGCCGCTTAGATTATTTTTGTGATATCACTTCCTTTCATGCCTGTCTTCCTTTTGTTCAAAAACATCATATTGAAAAACCAGTTATTTATATCTTGACATAATAAATAGGTTCTTTTATGAAACACATTCAGAATGGAGTTAGATGATCCAGAAATATTGAGCTTATCAGAAAATTAACTGTTAAGCATTCTGGTTTAGCGATCTGTAACGGTAAAGATATCCCATATTATAATTTGTAAACAATATGCCTCTTATCATCCTAAAACAACAGTAAATCATACCTGGTATTGGAGTCTATTTAAGAAACGCATAAAGGTTTGGCGGACACCGGGTTTGAAGAAGTATCAGAGTTCCGGGAGGATCTGCTTAAAACAAAAAATCAACTGTATTTTAAGTGTATACTTTGTTTGAACATCTTCTGCCAGAGGCAGTCGAGCTTTTTGAACTCCATATTCATGAGGTTGTGCCGCACTACCCAATGACATCCAACTAATAAACAATTTAGATAAAAGTAACAGCGATACACTCCCGCTTTATGGTTAGGCTGCAGGATAAAATCAAAGGTCTACAATATCTGAATATATAAACCGCAGTATAAGAAAGGAACTATGGTGTTTTTGTTCTTATAAACATCATACAAGACAAAATGAAGATTTGTTTGGTGAGTTCGTCAGGGGGCCATTTAACCCATTTATATATGCTTAAACCGTTTTGGGAAAATAAAGAACATTTTTGGGTTACTTTTGATAAAAAGGATGCTAAAAGTCTGTTGAAGGGTGAGAAGATGTATCCTTGCTATTATCCAACTAACAGAAGCTTAAAGGCATTGATTATTAATATGAAGCACGCCTGGAAGATACTAAAAAAAGAGAAACCTGACTTGATTGTCTCGTCTGGTGCGGCAGTAGCAGTGCCTTTCTTTTATCTTGGGAAAATCTTGGGGGCAAAGACTATTTATATTGAAGTATTTGATCGTATAGATAAGCCAACTATCACAGGAAAAATAGTCTATCCTGTAACCGATAAATTTATAGTGGAGTGGGAAGAAATGAAGGCAGTCTACCCGAAAGCGGTGAATTTAGGAAGTATATTTTGATCAGGAGTAATGAGTAGAATGATTTTTGTTACTGTGGGAACCCACGAACAGCAATTTAACCGTTTGTTAGAGTATGTGGACAAATTGAAGGAAAAAAGAGTTATTAAAGATGAAGTTATTATGCAAACAGGATTTAGCACATATCAGCCTGTGAATTGTAAATGGAGCAAGTTGTTTTCTTATCAGGAGATGAAAAAAAAAATAGAAGATTCCAGAATTGTCATTACTCACGGAGGGCCATCCAGTTTTGTAGCACCTTTACAAATGGGTAAAATTCCAATCGTGGTTCCCAGGCAAAGAAAGTTTGGTGAGCATGTAAATGATCATCAGATCGAATTTTGTAAGGCGGTAAAAGAACGTCAGAAAAATATTCTTCTTGTGGAGGAGATCGCAGAACTTGGAGATATGATTGTCAACTATGAACAAATAATAAATGAAATGTCATTTGAGCATCAAAACAATAACAAAAGATTTAATGAGAAATTTGAGAAGATAGTGAATGAACTGTTTGGGACGATAGACACAAAAAATGATTACGGAGGAATGAAATGAAGATTTTGATCACAGGGGCAAATGGATATCTAGGCAGTGGAGTGATAGATTGTCTTGTGAGAGATGAAGTGCAAGTTGTTGCAACTGATTTTTCGGGAGAAAATGTGAATGAGAAAGCAAAATTTATTCCGTCGAATCTGTTTGAAATAGATGATCCTGTTGTTTTTTTTGGTAAGCCGGATGTAGTACTCCATATGGCATGGAGGGATGGATTTGTCCATAATTCAGAAAGTCATATAAATGATTTGTCAAAACATGTTGACTTTATACAAAAGATGATAAAAGGTGGAATTCAGAGGATTGCAGTTATGGGAAGTATGCATGAAGTTGGATTTTTTGAAGGCAGTATAACAGAACATACACCATGCTGGCCTCAAAGTAATTATGGAATAGCTAAAAATGCATTAAGAAGTGAAACACAGCTGTTGGCGGCGCAAAATAATATTTTGTTTCAATGGCTAAGAGGTTATTACATTGTCGGGAATACAGAACATGGATGTTCTGTGTTCTCAAAGATTACAGCAGCTGAAAAAGAAGGAAAAGAAACATTTCCTTTTACTATGGGACAGAATCAGTTCGACTTTCTTGATTATGATGTGTTTTGTGAACAGGTGGCGGCTACAGTTGAACAGGATAAGATTGTAGGTATCATTAATATTTGTTCAGGAAGACCAGAACGTCTTTGCGACAGAGTCGAACGTTTTATTTCTGATAATGGATATAAAATCAAACTGAACTATGGAGAGTTTCCGGACAGGCCATATGATTCTAAAGCAGTATGGGGAGCCAGCGATAAAATTACAGAAGTCATGAGAAATAAGCAATAAATATATAGAATAAGGAAAAGTAAATGGAAAAAATTTTATATATTACAGGAAGCTTTCCCAGATTAGGGGATGGAATTGGAGATGCTGCTGGCAAATTGTATAGTTCTATGATTAAGGAACAGGATTTATTACTTGTCACTACAGATATTCCAGGCATTCGTAATTATATAGAAGAAAATAAATATAAAAATGTTTTGTTAGTGCCGAATTGGAGATTGGGTACGGTAATTCGAATTTTTAAGCTGGTAAGAAAAAATAGAATCAAGAAGATTCTCATTGAATATGCCGGAAATGGATATAGAAAAGATCTTTTCATCAGTTTTTTTTTTTTTTTTATTAGAATATGGATTTTTTTTTGTGAAAAAAAAATCGAATGCCATCTGAGGCTGCATGAATATACTATGTGCCGAATAGCCAGAAAAATATTTACATGGCCGTTAGTGAAATCCTGTCATCATTTAGATACTCCGTCATTTGTAGAATATGAGTATTTGAAAAAAAAATTCGGAAATAAAGTGTTCAAATCAGGGATAGGGTCAAACATTAACTGGACAGACAGCAAAAAAGCTCTTTCAGAAGGAAAAGTAAATCTTGGATTTTTTGGCGGAATTTATCCAGGAAAAGGAATTGAAAATCTTCTGAAAATATGGAGTGAATTAGAACAGAAATATCCGGAACATTTTCAATATTATCTCTTGGGAGGCTTTCCACAAAATTTAACAAGTGTCTTTGATCATTATCAGGAAGAAATACAGAGGCTTATACATGAAAAGGGGCTGAGTTCAAAAATTATTATTACTGGTTTTTTGCCGGAGAAAGAAATTGAGAAACAGTTAGATATGATAGATATTGCTGTTTTACCATATGAAGATGGCCTCACCTTGCGTCGAGGCAGTTTTCTAGCTTTTTTGTGTAGAAACGTGGCAGTTGTTACTTCCAGCGGGGATACAGAGGCAAGAGAACTTTTTAAAGATGCGGATGGTATAAAAATGTGTACCAATGAACAAGAGATGATAGATGCAATTCTTGATTATAGCAAGCAGGGAAAATATTATGCAGCAGGACTAAGCAATGGTCAATTTACTGTGAAACATAATCTTCCGGGTAGCCAAAAAAGCGCAAACTTCCCCTATCAAGCTTAAAAGAAGTTTTTGAG
>ERZ808046.204-NODE-204-length-73504-cov-11.036077_pt1 | contig 73504 bp, 56 predicted proteins | sample MGYA00380196_ERZ808046 | MGnify/ENA primary metagenome ERZ808046 (study PRJEB31490, sample SAMN06133421) | mouse gut metagenome | isolation source: Z6_2 | host: mice | place: China: Chengdu | collected 2015-05 ... | reverse complement strand
TACCCTCTACACAAGGGATAAGGCAGTTATGTGAAAACTTGACACGCTTGTTGCTGATTATCCCGACACATACAAGCTGACAGGGCAGGACGAAGTATCTAAGACCTATTCCTTTCCGAAGTCTTTTATCAGCTATTGCAAGCCGAGGGCGGTCAGCACCGAGCAGAGGGAACGGGCAAGGCAGATGATGATTAAGCGGAATAAGGTATAGGGTTAATCAAACTCAATGGAATTGTATTTGTGCTTGTGGTAAAATAGCATTGTTGAGAAAACCAACGAATATATGAGTGCGAGGAATGATTATATGAGACTGCTAATTTATGGAGCAGGCGTGATAGGGTGTCTATATGCGACACTATTTTGTGAAGCAGGATATGATACGACTATATATGCGCGTGGAAAAAGATTAGAAAGTCTAAAAAAGTATGGCTTATGTTACATTAAAAACCGAAAGAGAATGAAAGTAACTCCCCGAATTATTGAAAACGTAACAAATGAGGATACCTATGATTTTATATTTTTGACTGTAAGAGAAAACCAAGTACATCAAGCATTAAAGGAATTAAGAAATAATAATAGTCCAAATATTGTAACAATGGTTAATACCACTGAGCCATACAGTGATTGGGAAGAAATGTGCGGAAAAGGAAGAATTATACCGGCATTTCCCGGAGCAGGAGGGAGATTTGACAGGAATATATTAAAAGCTGACCTAACGCCGAGATTGATTCAGCCGACAACTTTTGCAGAAATAAATGGAAAGGAAACAGAGAGGATAATAATATTGTCAGCAATTTTTAGACAATCCCATATTCCATATCAAATTGTAAGAGATATGCACGATTGGCAGATATGTCATTTGGCAATGGTAGTTCCTATTGCAGATGCTTATTATGAAGCAGATAATCCTAAGAAAGCAGGAAAAGAAAAAAGTTTAATGTGCAGAACAGCAAAGAGAATGAAGCGCAATTATATTACGCTCCATAACTTAGGGATTGTTATATCTCCTAAGAAAATGAATGTATTTCGATTTATTCCGATTACTTTTTTAAGAATAGGTCTTAGTGTGATTTTTCAGAGTGATTTTGGGAGAATGTTTATGTATCAACATTCAATGAAAGCACCCGATGAAATGCGTCAGCTACACAGACAATTTTATAAATATATTAAAACTGAATCCAATCTCCCCAATGCCGAAAACGAAAGCGAGGGCGGTACTTAATGACGAGGGCAACGGAACTGGAAAGCCGAGATACAGTCTTTGCAAGGCGAGTATAACAGTATCGGAAAAGAGCAGACCAATGACCGCAAACTCAGCCAAGAGCTGAGTTTAGAATTAGCGTATGCGGAAGTTATCAGCTATAACAAGAAAAATCTTGAAAGAGCGCTTCAGAACGAGAGCCGACAGCACAATAAACAACAAAGCAGGACTAAGCGGAGGGAGGAAGAAATTTGATAGAAATATGAGCATAATTGTGGTATGATTTTGATTAAACAAATTTAAGGTATGGAGTAACAATGAGATGACTAAGGAAATTAAAGTTTATGAACCAATCTTTTTTATATTTTTTGGAATATTTCATTTACACAGAATATGGGGACTGATTGACAGGGAAACTTATTCAAAATTTTGGATTGGTGTAATGAAAAACAAGGGTATGTTTTACTATTTTTTAATGGGAGTTTTAACTATTCTTTGCATATGTGGCATAGTTACTTTTCTTAAAAATTGGAAAAATAATTATTGGTGGCGTTGGATTTATCTTTTTGGTGGTAGTTATTTATTGTTTGATTTATTTGCCATTGCTACGGGATTGAAATTTTGGGAAAGACTTTTATTAAAAATGTTTGATGTATCTGCACCGTATTGGAATATACTATGGATTTCTTTTGTATTATTAGGTGCTTTTTCATTTGCTTTAGGGATTAGATTGTTATTACAAAAGAAATAATATTCAGCTTATCAGGTATTACCACAATCACAACAAAATAAGTAACACCGCGTCAGAGCGTATAGAAAAATCTATGCGCTCTATTTTATTGTAAAGGAGCAGATTTATGAGCAAAGACAGCAAGGTACAGCATAGAGCCACCCGACAGCACCCACCCACAAAAATTATCGTGGAAAGGCACTATGTAGGCACTGAAAAAATGGAAACGGTATTCAAGCGGATAGCCGAGGAACAGATAACAAAAAAGGTTAAGGAGATAGCGGAAAACAACGTAAATTAGCACTGGAAACGGAAAAGGGAATATAGTATAATAGGAGTTGAGGAAGTCCCTTTTCATTAAGGAGGACAACATGAAAAGGGCAAAATTGAATAACGACAAAATCACTGCTTTATATTGCAGGCTTTCCAAAGATGACGGCACGAACAACGAGAGCATGAGCATCAGCACACAGAAAACCATGCTGAAAGATTACGCAAAGCGCAACGGTTTTCTGAACTGCCAGTTCTACGTTGATGACGGTTACAGCGGTACGAACTACGACCGCCCCGCTTTCCGACAGCTTATCGAGGACATACAGGACGGGGAAGCGTCAACGCTCATCACAAAAGACCTGTCACGTTTGGGGAGGAATTATCTTGAAACGGGTACTTATATCGAGGTGTTTTTCCCCAACCATAACGTGCGGTACATTGCAGTCAATGACGGGGTGGACTCCATAGACAACGCTCAAATGGATATTACGCCGTTCCGCAACATCATCAATGAAATGTACGCAAAGGACACGTCATGGAAAATCAAGAGCGCACTCCACGCAAGGAGAATGCAGGGCAAGTATATGGCTACCACTGCCCCGTTCGGTTATCAGAAAGACGAGAAAGACCATAACCACCTTGTCATTGATGAAGTGACCGCCCCTGTTGTGGAACTGATTTTCTCAATCGCCGAGGAGGGTGTGGGGCTTCACACTATCTGTAACCGCTTGCGAAAGGCGAAAGTGCTGAAACCAAGTTTTTACAAAAAGGAACTGTTTGAGCGGTTTATGGACGAGGGAAAAATGTATGACTGGGATACTGCCTATGTCAGTCAGATACTGCACAATCCCGTCTATGCAGGAAACCTTACCGTTGCGGACAAACCAACTAAGACCATGCGTTCCAAGAAAAGACAGTATATTCCGTTTGCAGAGCGTGAAGTTATCTATGGCACACATGAGCCAATCATTGAACAGAACCGCTGGAACAATGTGCAGAAGATTTTACAGAGCCGACCGCCTGTTATCGGGGAAAGTTCAAGCGGATATGATAACATTTTCCGGGGGATTATCAAATGTGCTGATTGTGGGAGCGCCATGCTTGCCAAAGTTGAGCAGAAAAGAAAGCGTAACAATGTATTAGACAAGACTTTCTACTGCTGTACCAAATACCGCAAGTTCGGGAAAGAAGGTTGTTCATCACACACCATTGAGGCGAGGACGGTTCACGAAGTCGTGCTTGCGGACATTCAGAAACACGCAGGACAGGCACTGGCGGACAGGAAAGCAATGGTAACGGAGATTGCCGAGCGTCTTAATCTCCAACTGTCAGCGGACAGGGAACAGCAGAAAAAGGAACTAAGGCAATGTAAACAGCGTGTGTCGGAGATTGAAAACCTGTATGCCAAACTGTACGAGGACTTGACAAGGGAACTGCTGACCGAAAAGCGTTTTCAGATGTTGTCAGCAAGGTATGACAGCGAGCAAGAGGAACTGACCGCCAAGATAAAGGAACTTGAAAAAAGTGCCATAGCAGACAGGGAGCAGTTATCTTCTATTGAGCAGTTTGCGGAGCAGATAAGCGGTTATGCAGGAATAACGGAACTCAATTTTAAGATAATCAATCAACTTATAGAAAAAATTCTTGTTTCTGAACCCGTAGAAGTTGACGGGCAGAAAATTCAACGACTTACTATCCATTACAAGTTCATAGGGGCATTGGAAACCCTTGAATAATGGATATTTTCTAAGTCACCTATTCCAACTATCCAACAGAGGCCGGCGCCGAAGGAGAATTAATGGAGAAAAAGATGGACATACAATACAGGATGGCCGAATTGACGGATCTGGAGGAAATTACGGCGCTGGTCAGGCAGGCCGCTCTGGAGATGAGCTGCCGGGGGATTGATCAGTGGGACGAATTGTATCCCATCCGGGAAGATTTTGAGCAGGATATCCGGCGGGGACAGATGACGGTGGGGACTTTGGCCGGCCGGGCGGCAGTGATCTATACGATAAACGGGGCGTGCGATCCGGAATATGAAGGGGCGGCGTGGAAATATCCGGACAAGTCCTGCTGCATTCTGCATCGTCTCTGTGTGAATCCCCTTTTCCAAAATCGGGGAATCGCCCGGCAGACCATGGAACATCTGGAGCGGGAGAATGCCGCAAAGGGGGTAGAGGCCATCCGGCTGGATGTGTTTTCCCGGAATGTTTATGCGCTGAAGCTGTATCGGAACTGCGGCTTTGAGAAGGTGGGGACGGTACGCTGGAGAAAAGGTCTGTTTTATTTAATGGAGAAGTATTTGACAAACCAATAAGTGCGACGGGGAATAAGATACCCTGCCCAGGGAATGCTAAATGCAGTCCTCTGACATCAGCCGGAGGACTGCATTTTATAATGGAAACAAAAGGTTTAGTTTTATTGGAAAGGAATGGGAGATATGGATTTTAACGGAATAGCATTTGGCGTTTCGGCGGAAGCGGGCTATCCCCTGTCTCAGGTTCCCCTGGGCTTTGGCATGAATATGATGGAAAATGAGACGGCGCTGGAGGGGCCTGCGGGGATGACGGAGAGCGAGAAAGAACGTCTGTTGATGCGCTGCCTGGATGCCAGGTCCGACAGGGAGATGCGGCGGATCGTGGAGGAAGAAGTGCCCGATGGCCGGGTCAGCGCCCTGTATGAGGGGCCGGCCAGCGGCTGAAAGGACGAAAAAGGAGATTTTTAAGGTTTCAAGAAATACACCCGCTCACTAACTCAAAAAGTGAACGGGTGCTATTCTTTTTTGCAGAGTCTGTCTGCACTTTTAGCCTGAACGGAAATACTGGATCCGGCACCTTGAAACTCCTAAATAAATATGAGATAATAATATCGCTGTTCTTGCAAAGAAATAGAAAGGGGTGATCGTATATGAAAAATATTCGTGTATGGAGGGCCCACGAAATCTGACCCTCCAATAATATCTGGAGGATTAATTATGGTTAAATTATTTGATGTTAACGAACAGAACTGGTTGGATATTTTTTCGCTCAGCGTCACTGAAGAACAGAAAAAATTTCTTGCCACACCTGTTGGGATTGTAGCAAGAGGATATATCTATCGCTCTTGTAATGCCAGAGTTTACGGCATATGCAACAGTGAACATGTCATTGGCGTTGCGCTTGTAAGGAATATGGATGAAGAGCCGGCCTGTTACGATTTGCAACAGTTTATGATTGACCGGCGTTTTCAAAATAAGGGTTATGGTACGGAAGCGCTGCGCCTGATACTTTCAGAGCTTTCTAAAGAAAGAAAGTACAGGCATGTGGAAGTATGTGTCAATAAGAACGATGCTGCGGCACTTTGGATGTACAAAAAGGTTGGATTTGAGGATACCGGATATATAGATGAAAGCGTTCCAGACTGCTATAACCTTATGTACAACTTAAGCAAGGATGACGACCTCTATTCTGATATAACGATTACTGACTTCTCTAATCCGCTGTTCCAAACTGCTTTTAAGAAGTACTTTTCAGAATTGGGTTATCGGATCAGGGATTGGGACAGGTTGTTCAAAGAAATGAATGATGAGGATGATAATATGGCTTTTGTCAGAACCTCTAAGGATGGTAAAATCATCGGATTTATTCTGTTCAGACCTGTGAAGTTTTCAAGTTGGTTTTTTGAGGAAACCTGCGGCTTTATACGAGAGTTCTGGATTGCAGAAGAGTTTCGGAATAAGAAGCACGGCACCGCACTGATCAATCTTGTTGAAAAGTATTTCATGGATCATGGGATTTATACAAGCATCCTCACGACGGATACCGCAGTACGTTTTTACGAAAGGCATGGATATGCTAAGGCTTTGGGATGTAAGGCAAAAAATCAGCATGAAGTATTTATAAAACGCATGAAATAAAGAATTTAGCTTATAACTGTCAATCCTGCAAGAACAGCAATAAAGATTAATTCAGGCAGAGAGTTCAGTCCTTGGCGGCGGGCTGTGCCGGGGCGGGAAAGGGATGGGGCATGGAAGAAGCATTTTGCAGGACCCGGCTGTTGCTGGGCGGGGAGGCCATGGAGCGGCTGGCGGCCGCCAGGGTGGCGGTGTTCGGCATCGGGGGTGTGGGGGGCCATGCGGTGGAAGCGCTGGCCCGCAGCGGTATAGGACAGCTTGACCTGATTGACAGCGACAAGGTCAGCGTGAGCAATATAAACCGGCAGTTGATCGCCACTCACAGCGCCGTGGGACGGTATAAGGTGGATGTGATGGAGGCGCGGATCAGGGACATCAATCCCCGGGCGGTGGTGCGCGTCTTCCCCTGCTTTTTTTTGCCGGAAAATGCGGGGCAGTTCCCTTTTGAAGCGTATGATTACGTGGTGGATGCAGTGGACACAGTGACGGCCAAGATTGAACTGGTCCTGAAGGCTCAGGAAGCGGGGGTGCCTGTGATCAGCAGTATGGGGGCGGGAAATAAGCTGGACGCCAGTGCCTTCAGGGTGGCGGACCTCTATCAGACCAGCGTCTGCCCGCTGGCCAGGGTGATGCGCAGAGAACTGAAAAAAAGAGGGGTGGAGCATTTGAAAGTGGTCTATTCCCAGGAGCCGCCCCTGACGCCGGAGAGGGGAGAGGAAATCCCCCCGGAGGGCCGGAGAGCGGTTCCCGGCAGCGTGGCGTTCGTCCCTTCTGTGGCAGGGCTGATCCTGGCGGGAGAAGTGGTGAAAGACCTGGCGTACTGTGACCGCGCGGAGTAAAGCCAATGCGCCTTTGGTTTTAGATAAAACCGCCGTCCAGGGTGATGACCTGCCCGGTGAGATAGCCGGGGGATTGGGTGAGCTGCAGGGCCAGGGCCGCCACTTCCCGGGGGGTGCCCAGGCGGTCTGCGGGAATTTCCCGGCGCAGCGCTTCCAGATCCTCCTCCGACAGACAGCGGTTCATGTCCGTATCAATGACGCCGCAGGCGATGGCGTTGACACGGATGCGGCTGGGGGCCAGTTCCTTGGCAAGGGCTTTGGTAAAGCTGTTGATGCCGCCTTTGGCGGCGCTGTAGGCTACCTCCATGGAGGCTCCCACATTGCCCCAGATGGAGGAGATATTCAGAATGTGCCCGCCCCCCTGGGCCAGCATCAGCGGAACGGCATATTTGCTGGTGTAGAAGCAGCCGTCCAGATGGGTGGCCATGATGCGGCGCCACTGCTCCGATGTCATATCCTGCAGCAGGCCCATATGGGCGATCCCGGCGTTGTTGATCAGTACGTCCAGGCGGCGGATGTGGGAGAACAGGGCTGTTATTGCCTCCCAATCCCCGGCGTCCGCAGTGAAACAGCGGCAGCCCACGCTGTGGGCGCTTTCCAGTTCCTGTCCCAGTTTTTCCAATTCTTCCATATGATGCAGGCAGGTCAGGACCAGGTCATATCCCGCGGCGGCAAAAGTTTCCGCCATGGCCCGTCCTATGCCTCGGGACGCCCCGGTAATCAATGCGGTCTTATTCATATGCGGTATAATTCCTTTCTGCTACAATATAATTATTTACAGTCGGTTGGCTCTCTGCCAGTATAGCACATTTGCCCATTGCTTTTCCACCCGTAAACTGATAAACTCATGAAAAAGCGGAGAAGCTATACGCCATATGCAGTATATTCTGTGCTTTTTGGAAATCCGCAGAACTATAAATTTAGGAGGAAATGAATATGCAGGAGATATATGACTTGGTTATCATCGGTTCCGGCCCTGCCGGGCTTTCAGCGGCGGTGTACGGTATGCGGGCAGGGCTGAACCTGCTGGTGGTGGAGAGAAACCCCATGAGCGGAGGCCAGGTGCTGAACACCTACGAAGTGGACAATTATCTGGGAATGCCCGGAATAAACGGATTTGATATGGGTGTGAAATTCCGGGAACATGCCGACAAACTGGGGGCACCGTTTCTGGAGGCGGAGGTCACGGGCCTTACGGAGGGGGAGATCAAAACAGTCCATACCACCGAAGGGGATCTGCGGGCCAAAGCGGTGATCCTGGCCACAGGAGCCCACCACGCACAGTTGGAGGTGCCGGGGGAAGAGGCGCTGTCGGGCATGGGGGTTTCTTACTGCGCCACCTGTGACGGTGCCTTTTACCGGGGCAAGACGGTGGCCGTGGTAGGGGGCGGGGATGTGGCGCTGGAGGATGCCATCTACCTGACCCGCTTTTGTGAGAAGGTATATTTGATCCACCGCCGGGATGAACTGCGGGGAGCTCATGTGCTTCAGGAGCAGCTGCGGGCATTGCCCGGGGCGGAGATTCTGTACTCCCATGTGGTGAAGGAGATCCAGGGCCAGGAGGCTGTCACGGGCGTGTTGCTGGAAGACTTGAAAAGCGGAGAGCGGCGTATCCTGTCCGTGGACGGCGTGTTTGTGGCTGTGGGCATACGGCCAGAGACAGAACTGCTCAAAGATCTGGCCCTCTGCAACGAGGCGGGCTATGTGCCGGCAGGCGAGGACGGCGCCACCGGCGTTCCCGGCATCTATGTGGCAGGGGATATCCGCCGGAAACCGCTGCGTCAGGTGGTGACGGCGGTAGCGGACGGAGCCAATGCCGTAACAGCGGCCGCGGCATGGATCGGGAGTATTACGGTTTGATAAATTAATATATTAAAAATTACGAAATATTTTCTGCTGGAAAAAGAAGCCATATTTGGGGCTTCTTTTTGCGTGGACAAGCTGGAAAACCCCATATTTACAGGGGTTTACAGGTTTTTTGATAATTTATACTGGGTGTTGACAATTTGTGCAGGGCGTGCTATAGTTAATGTCGGATGTAACAATTTTGTAATGATTTGAATGTGGATGTAACATTTGCAGTGATATATGGAGGATGGAATGTTTAGACATACAGGGAAGATTACCGCGTTTGCTTTATCCGCCGCCCTGCTCTGCTCCGGCGTAAGCATGGACGTACAGGCCGCTCAGGGAATTTCTTCGGTGCTGCCCAGCGGCGGCATCAATATAGCGCTGGATAACGGAACGGGCCTGGAGAGCCTGCAGGACCAGACTGGCAAGAACATACAGCTTGAGACCGTTGTGAATGCAAGGCAGGTGGACGAGGCAAAAGCCGCCGCCGCTGCCCAGGCGGTGGCTCAGGAGAAGGCCCAGGAGGAGGAGATGTTCAAGAACCTGGTGATTGCCCAGGTAAACGCCTATGTGAATGTGAGAAGCCTTCCCAGTGAGTCCGGTGAGATTGTGGGAAAATTGTATAACAATTCGGTGGGGACGCTTCTGGCCAAGGAAAACGGCTGGTATCAGATCCGTTCCGGCAATGTGACAGGCTATGTGAAAGGCGAGTACTGTGTGACAGGTGAGGAAGCCATCACTCTGGCCAGGGAGGTGGGTACCCGGATCGCTTCCGTGACCTGCGACGGACTGTATGTGCGCCAGGAGCCCAGCACGGAGAGTAAGATTCTGGGCATGGTGGCCTTTGAGGACGATCTGCTGGTGCTGGAGGAGACGGACACCTGGGTGAAGGTGGATACAGAGGAAGGCGACGGCTGGGTATCCAGAGAGTATGTGGATTTACATACGGAGTTTGTACAGGCTGAGTCCAGGGAAGAGGAAGCCGCCAGGCTGGCCAAAGAAGAGGCAGACAGGCAGAAGGCCAGGGAAGCGGCCCGGCAGGCCCAGGCAGCCCAGAACCAGACAGCAGCCTCTCAGGGCAGCAGCCATGGCATTGATCCCTCCAGCGTTACCATCAGCGGCGACAATGAGATGGGCGTGGCGGTGGCCAACTTTGCTGTACAGTTTGTGGGAAATCCTTACAAATGGGGCGGTACCAGCCTGACCAACGGCGCAGACTGTTCCGGCTTCGTGATGAGCGTATACGCCAACTTCGGCGTGTCGCTGCCCCACTCTTCCTCTGCGGACAGAAAGCAGGGGTATGCGGTGGACAGTCTGGCCAACGCCCTGCCCGGAGATCTGATCTGCTATTCCGGCCATGTGGCTCTGTATATCGGTGACGGTAATATTGTGCATGCGTCCAACAGCAAGACCGGCATTATTATCTCCAGAGCGGATTACAAAAAGATTCTGGCCATCCGGCGTATTTTCTAATAAGAGACAGGATAAATTAAGTGGGAGCATCTTCCAAAGGGGGGATGCTCCCATTTTCTAATAATAGAAAATTTGCAAAAAGTATTGCGTTTTGGACAACTTGTGCAACTTAACCAAAAAAAGTGGAAAAACCGATATACCGTCACTCTATAAATTCACTTCCGTGTGTGAGTTATCCACAGGTTCTAAAACGCAAAACCTGTTAAAACCCATTTATACACGGAGTTATACACGTTATCCACAGGTTTGAAGGCGCAAAAACCCTAATTTGGGAAGTAAAAACAAGAACATGAGTTTTGTGCGTTTTTCCCAAAATTTGCTTTTCGGGTCGAAAAAGCAAATTTTCTGTTGACATACCAGATGTCAAAAACATGTAAAAAAATGGTTAAATTGTTGCGAAACAAAAGAAAATATGGTATACTTTCCATACAATAAAACAACAGCATCTGCCCGATAGATATCCGGGTTAAAGTGTCAATGCCAGGGACGCCTGTTCATGGTGTGTTGGGCAGACAGATGCGGAAAGGAATGATCTGTATGAAATTTGTGATTGTGGGTAGAAATCTTGAAGTAACTCCGGGGTTAAGGGCAGCAGTGGAGGACAAGATCGGCAAGCTGGAGAAATACTTTAATCCGGATACAGAGGCACATGTGACGCTCAGCGTGGAGAAGGAAAGGCAGAAGATAGAAGTGACCATCCCCGTAAAGGGCAGCATTATACGGTCCGAGCAGGTCAGCAATGATATGTATGTATCCATCGACCTGGTGGAGGAGATCATAGAGAGGCAGCTTAAGAAATACAAGAGCAAAATCGTGGACAAGCAGCAGAATGCCAGTTCCTTCAGCAAAGCCTTTGTGGAGAACGACTACATGGAGGATGAGGACGTCAAGATTGTACGCACCAAGAAGTTTGACATCAAGCCCATGTATCCGGAGGACGCCTGCATCCAGATGGAACTTCTGGGACATAATTTCTTCGTATTCTGCAACGCGGAGACGGATCAGGTGAATGTGGTTTATAAGCGGAAAGGCGACACCTACGGACTGATTGAGCCGGAGTTGTAGGATAATTCCGTATAGAATAGTTCCTGCATAGCAAGTGGCAGCAGGCGTAAAATAAAGGGGCTGTCGCATAATCAATGGTAATAACTCGTTGGTTTTGTGACGGCCCTTTTTTGCTTATTAACAGGGCGTTTGAAGGATTCGTAAAAAATGGTGAAAGGGAAGTACAGAAGATAGCATCCTGACAGATTGGATTTGCGGGGCGGCATAAGTTTTCCGCCCTTTTCATATATTTCCAGTGAGAAAACCAACCTGGAGAGGCAATGGATAAAAAACAGAGGGATCAATATCGGATGCGGATCAAGAAAGGGATCCTGACGGAATGCTTGCTGGTGGTGATGGCGGTGGCGGTGCTGGCCGGTCAGCGGGGCCGTCTGGAGGAGCGCAGAGCCGCAGGCAGTTCCGTGCTGGCCATAGAAGAAGATTACATAAAATGGGTGGATTTCACGGTGTCTTACGAGGCTCTGTGCAGCGCCTATGAGTGGGACGTGAAAACCCATGGTACAGAACATGAAGTCCATTGGGTGGAGCTGCTGGCTTACACGGCTGCCAAGACAGGCGGATCTTTTGACAAAAGCGCGTTAAAGACCATGGAAAAGGCGGCCCAGGCTCTCTCCGAAGGTGAAAAAACGCTGGAGGAACTGACGGAGAAATTGCAGTACTATCCCTATTATCTGGACGCCTATGACGCCGCCATCGGCGGGCTGGTGGGGGAATATGAGGAGGACAGCGGGAATGGCCATTATGAAAGCAAATATGGGCTGAAAGGTTATTTTCCTCTGGCCAGGGGATTTGACTATACACATTATGATGATTTTGGCGTCAGCCGCAGCTATGGATATAAGCGAAGACATCTGGGACATGATATGATGGGCCTGGTGGGTACGCCTATTATGTGTATTGAATCCGGCACGGTAGAAGCCCTGGGATGGAATCAGTACGGCGGATGGCGCATCGGAATCCGCAGTTTTGATGGGAAGCGATACTATTATTACGCCCATCTGCGGCAGAATTACCCCTATGCGGAAGGGCTGGAGGAAGGCAGCGTGGTCACCGCGGGGGATGTGATCGGGTATATGGGCCATACGGGATACAGCACCAAGGAAAATGTGAACAATATCGAGATCACCCATCTGCATTGGGGGCTGCAGCTTATTTTTGACGAGTCCCAGAAAGAGGGGAACAATGAAATCTGGATTGATATTTATCCGCTGACCAGGTTTTTGGCGAAGCATACCCAGACTGCCGTAAAGGTGGAGGGGACGAAGGAGTGGGTGCGGAGCAATAAGATTAAGGATCCGGCGGTGGAGGAGTATGGGGGAGGGCAGCAGTCTTTTTCAGATCAGAATGATTTGTAGAGGCAGGCGCATTCTCACACCAAAGACTATTTGACAGAGATATGTATACTACTCGAGGAGGTAAAAAAATGGAACTTTCAGAAGCAATTTTGACCAGAAGAAGCGTGCGGAACTTTAGACAGGGCAATATTCCGGACGACAGCATACGGGAAATGATTAAAGCGGCTATTTATGCACCAAGCGCCGGAAACTGCCAGCCGTGGCATTTTTATGTGGTGAAAGACGCCGTGATGAGAAAAAAGGTGTTTGAGAAGGCATGCCGACAGGAATTTCTGGCAGATGCGCCGGTATTGATAATCGTGTGCATGGACTGTAATGAAAGCGCAAGCCGTTACGGAGATCGGGGTAAAACCTTATATAGTATACAGGATACGGCAGCGGCGGTACAAAATATGTTGTTGTCCGCCACGGATCTGGGACTGGGATCTTGTTGGTGCGGTGATTTCGATGAGCGGAGCCTGCAGGAAATTCTTCAGATGGATAAAGGGAGGATTCCCGTTGCCATAGTGGCTGTGGGATATGCGAACTTTGCACCCACTGCTCCAAAGAGAAAGCCGATTGACGAAGTGACAACTTTCATTGGAGAGTGGGAGGCATGCGGAGAGGAAGAAACCTCTGAAGCCAGAAGAATAGAGCATTGTGACATGGGCGGAACTGTTTTTCACGATGTGAATCTGTATGGGGTTGAAATATCGGATGTCAATCTGGCAGCGGGGAAAATCTATGAATGTAATCTGAGCAATTTGGAAATTTATGATTGTTGTCTTGACGGAATGAAAGTGAATGGAATTGAGATTAACAGTTTGCTGTAATTCAAAATCCCTTTTCGTGGGTTTAAAAGGACTCTATCCAAAGGATAGGGTCTTTTTATTTTGGGGTCTCATATAGCGATCTTTACCTTAAGTAAAATATTCTTCATACATGTTTCGAGAGGAACGCGTAGAAAAGTGCAGGGAGTATTCAGACTGCCAATCCGCATAGAACTGGCTTTGTACTTATATTTGTGAAATTTGACAGATATCCGGGTAAATGAGATGGAATAGTATATAGTTTTTTTGGCAAAATACAGATTTTAGAAAACACAATATGTATTTTGCCCAAAATATATTGTTCTGCTCCTGTGAATATGATATAATTCAGTGGCAAACATCAAAACCGACTTAATATAGCAAAGGAAAGGAGGAGTCAAAATACAGAAAATAATTGCAAGCCAGAATTGATGTATGCAAAGGTATGCTATGAAAAAACATCATTTTGGAGGGCTTTCTATTATGAAGGTAAGATGGAAAAAGCTGCTTGGCAGTGTATTGGCGCTGGCCCTGCTGATCGGAGTGATGCTTCCGTGCGGCAAGGTAGAAGCAGCGCAGGAGACATTGTTGAATACTTATGGGTCGCTGTTCGGCTATTCCGGGACATGCATTAATCTGAGTCAACTTCGCGATGCGAATACTTTGTCACATGTAAAGACTCATTATAACAGCATTACACTGGAAAATGAAATGAAGCCGGACGCAATGCTGGGCTACTCCCCCAAACTTATTACGAAAGAAGCTGCAGTAAATGCAGGCTATTATGTACCGTCTTCCTGTACGGAAACCTATCTTCCGGCGATTAATTTTGATACGCTGGATGAGGTGCTCCGAATTTGCTATGAAAACGGACTTTCCGTAAGAGCACATACCTTAGTCTGGCACAGCCAGACCCCGGACTGGTTTTTCAGGGTAGGATATTCAAAAGATTACGGCTATGTGTCTGCCGCGCAGATGGATATCCGTATGGAATACTATATTAAGTCCATTATGAATCATGTATATACAAGCAAGTATGGCAAGATCGTGTATGCATGGGATGTTGTCAACGAGTATCTGCATGCGGAAAATTCAGGCTGGCAGGCAATTTACGGAAACGTAACGACCTCTCCGGCATTTGTAAAGCGTGCATTCCAGTACGCGTATGACTGCATCAATTATTTCGGTTTAACAGATTCTGTGAGTCTGCTCTACAATGACTACAATACATACATGGAAGTGGATGATGTCATCAAGATGATTCGGTATATTAACTCCGACAGGAAGATCTGTAACGGGGTGGGTATGCAGTCGCATCTGGGAACAAACTTCCCCAGCGTGGAGTATTATACTACGGCTTTACAGTCTTTTGTAAATGCAGGCTTTGAGGTGCAGATCACGGAATTAGATGTGGTAAATAAGGGTGATGCCGACCAGGCAAATTATATGTATAACCTGATGTCAAACATCCTGAAAGTCAAAAAGAACGGCGGTAATATCACGGGAATTACTTTTTGGGGTATTTCCGATGATGTCACATGGATTAAGGGACAGAAGCCGTTGCTGTTTTCGACTTTAGGCGTTGCCAAAAACGCATATTATCGTGTGATGGATGCCTACAGGGATGCGGGCTATGGCGGCGGTAACACCGGGAACCAGCCCACATTGCAGAACGGCTGGTACTATATTAAAAATGTACATTCCCAGAAGTATCTGCAGACAGCCGGAAATGCAGGCGGAAACAGTGTAAATGTGGAAATCGGCACAGGTTCGGGTGTGGCAGGACAGAAGTGGTATGTAACCAATCTGGGAGACGGATATATCACTTTAAAGAACGGCTATGGCTATATGTTGGATGTGGAGTATGGGGCCAATAACGACGGAACCAATATTCAGACTTACTCTACCAACGGTGCGGACGCCCAGAAGTTCAAGCTGATGGGAACCACGAATGCCGGTGCATACGGGATAGCCACAAAGGTTTCGGGTAATGCAAAAGCGCTTGACGTTTATAATTGGGGTACTTCGGATGGCGTAAATGTGTGCCAGTGGACCTATTATGGCAAAGAGAATCAGATGTGGGTCTTTGAGCCTTGTTATAATTAAGGGTTCCGGGGCAAAAGTGTGGAAAAGGGGGCTGCTGTGAAAGGCAGCCCTTTTTAGGATGAAATATTGTATTGTGAAACCCAGAGCCTGGGAGTATAATAAGAAAATCGGAAAGTTAGTAAATTCTGTATTTCTGTCGCTGCCACTTGCGGGAATAACGCAGATATATGAGGGCTTTGCGAAATGACTGAACAGAGAGGAAAGTTATAATGGGAGACAACAGGGAGAATCTCACCTGGGAAGAGGTCAGCACGGAACATATTATACGGGATGAGTGGATTGATTTCCGGCGGTCGGCGTACCGTCTCCCTGACGGAAATGTGTTTGAACCGTTTTACAGTTACAGCCGCAGAGACTATGTGATCATTGTGGCATCGGACTGTGACGGCAACTATCTCTGTGTGCGGCAGTTTCGGCAGGGAGTAAGGGAAGTCACCACCGAATTTCCGGCAGGCGGTCTGGAGCGGTCGGACGGGAGAGAGTACGGCGCAGGCGGTCTGGAGCGGTCGGACGGGAGAGAGTACGGCGCAGGCGGCCTGGAGCGGCCGGACGGGAGAGAATGCAATACTGGCGCCGGAGGCATATTCCGGGAGGCGGCAATCTCCGGGACAGTGACATCAGAAAACGGAACCTACGAGGATGCGTTTGCTGCGGCAAAGAGAGAACTCCTGGAGGAGACCGGTTATTTGTCGTCGGAGTGGACGCATTTGCTTACGATACCTTCCGATGCCACCATATCCGATAATTTTGCCCATGTATATATGGCGAAAAACTGCCGTATGGCGGCCCGGCAGCATCTGGATGAAACGGAGTTCCTGAATGTGGAACTTCACACGCCGCAGGAGATCGAGGAGATGATCCGTACCGGCAGATTCCAGCAGGCAGTGCATGTGATGGCATGGCTGCTGGCCAGACAACGATGGACCTGAAGCATTGGATGCGGAGACAGGAAAAACTTCACAGGAATATGTTAATGCAGACAGCACCATCGAACGGCAAGCGGCGCTTGGGGCAGTGAGGGTTTTCGGGAAATACATTTGTGTCATTAAAATAATAAGATAAGGAAAGAAGACAGAATTTATGAAAAAAGTGCTATTGATAGCCACGGGAGGCACCATAGCGTCGGGGTATACGGAAGAAGGGCTTGCGCCGAAGATCGCGGCGGAAGATTTCTTGCAGTATGTGGAGGATTATAAGGCATTCTGCCAGGTGGACATCCTGCAGCCTTTCAGCCTGGACAGCACAAATATATACGCAAAACATTGGCTGAAACTGGCGGGGCTGATCGAGGAACAGTATGCCCGCTATGACGGATTCGTGATCTGCCATGGCACGGATACCATGGCTTTTACGGCGGCGGCTTTGTCTTACCTGATACAGAACAGCAGAAAACCTGTGGTGATTACCGGTTCTCAAAAGCCCATCAACCTGCCGGTGACGGATGCCAGAACCAATCTGCTGGACAGTCTGCGTTTTGCTTCCGATGATCGGGCCCATGGGGTAAATATCGTTTTTGGAGGCAATGCCATTGCCGGTACCCGGGCAAAGAAGGAGCGCTCCAAGAGTTACAATGCCTTTTCCAGCATCAATTATCCCAATGTGGCGGCGCTGTGCGATGGGAAAACCGTATTTTATATTGACGACAGGGACCGGGTGGTGGGACCGGCAGTATTCTACCACGAATTGAATGAGAAGGTTTTGCTTCTAAAGCTGATGCCGGGCATGGACGGCTCGGTGCTTCAGCGGCTGTTTCCCTATTATGACGCCGTGGTGATAGAAGCCTTCGGTGTAGGGGGACTTCCGGAGTACGGACAGGTTCCCTTTTACGCGGAAATACGCCGCTGGACGGATGCGGGAAAAATTGTCATGATGGCTACTCAGGTGACCCATGAGGGCAGCGATATGGAGGTCTACAAGGTCGGACGAATTATCAAGGAGGATTTTCAACTGATGGAGGCCTACGATATGACCCTGGAGGCAACGGTGACGAAAGTGATGTGGGCTCTGGGACAGGCGGAGGGAGGGGAATTGTCCGGGAAGCCGAAGGGTTTGGGGCAAAGCAATTCGGCGCAGAAGCAGGAAGATTTCGAACAATGGGAATCCGTGGGAGGGCAGGAATATTCCGGGGGATGCGGGCTTGCGGAACGGTTCCGGCGCCTGTTTTATAAGACGGTGAATCATGATATGCTGCTGTATACCCCGGGGAGTGACGGGGAATAGGAACCTATTGCGGATGAATCAGGAATCCCCTGTTTCATCCGCCTTCGTTCCCATACGGAAAGCCCGGCTCTGTGCAAGGCGCTGTTTCTGAATACCTTCCGTTCCCTCTTCCGTGGGCAGATAGTAGTGGCGGTCTTTCAAATCTTCCGGCAGGCAGGTCATGCGGGCCATTTTTTCCTGGGTATCGTGGGCATAGACATAGCCCTCCCCGTAGCGTAATTCTTCCATCAGCTCTGTGGGGGCGTTGCGGATCACCAGAGGCACGGGCTGGTTCAAGCGGGTCATGGCATCCGCTTTGGCGGTCTCGTAGGCCCGGTACAGGGCATTGGAACGGGGGGCCAGGGACAGGTATACCACGGCCTGGGTCAGATTCAGATTGCATTCCGGCATGCCGTTGAAATGGCAGGCCTGATAGGCTGCCACTGCCAGGGGCAGAGCCTGGGGATCTGCCAGCCCCACGTCCTCGCTGGCGAAGCGGATGAGCCTGCGGGCGATGAACAGGGGGTCTTCTCCGGCCTCCAACATTCGGGCCAGCCAGTAGACGGCGGCGTCCGGGTCACAGTTCCGCATGGATTTGTGCAGGGCGGAGATCAGATTGTAATGCTCCTCCCCCTTTCTATCGTACAGCAGGGTCTTTTTGCCCAGACATTGCTCCAGAGTTTCCCGGGTCACGGTCACAGAGCCCTCCGGGGTGATTTCTCCGTTCAGAACAGCCATCTCCAAAGTGTTCAGCGCCGTGCGGGCATCCCCGTCAGCGAAGGCGGCAATCACCGGCAGCAGAGATGGGTCCATGTGGATTCGGGCACTGCCGAAGCTGCGCCTGTCGGCCAGCGCCCGGGACAGCAGCCCCACCAGATCCTCCTCGGTCAGTTCTTTCAGCACAAACACTTTGCACCGGGAGAGCAGAGCGGCATTGATCTCAAAAGAGGGGTTCTCCGTGGTGGCGCCGATCAATGTGATGCTGCCCCGCTCCACATAGGGCAGAAAGGCGTCCTGCTGGGCTTTGTTAAAGCGGTGAATCTCGTCCACGAAAACCAGGGTGCGGACGCCATAGGCCCTGTTTTCCTGGGCCTGGTGCATGATCTCTTTGATTTCTTTGATGCCGCAGGTCACGGCGCTGAAGTTCACGAAGTCGGAGCGGGTGCGGTTGGCGATGATACTGGCCAGAGTGGTTTTGCCCACCCCCGGAGGCCCCCAGAAGATCATGGAAGGAATCTGATCCCGTTCCAGAAGCTGGCGCAGAATTTTGCCGGGGCCCAGGAGATGCCGCTGCCCTACGTATTCTTCCAGAGCGGCAGGCCGCAGACGGTCCGCCAGAGGGCCGCCGGTTATAGAAGCGGCGCCGGGCGTGCCATTCTGTCCGGCATTACCGCCGGGATTCATGTCAAACAGTGATAACTGGTTCATAGAGTCCTCATCTTTACATATTTGTTTCCATATTTTGCAGGGCCTTGTCCGCAGCAATACCCAGGGGCCCATATGCTTTAGACAGGCCTGCCCGGCGGAACTCTCATAGGACTGCGCCGCCACACAGAAAAAAAGCCCGGAGGTATCTGCGCTCCCATCAGGGCGGATCTGACGCGGAGTCGTCTTTCCCACAAGGAGCCGGGGGATAGGAATGCATATTCGAAAATATGTTCTGTATTTATTCTACCACATTGTCCCGGATTGCGCAATTACGAAAAGCGTTCCGGCAAAATAATCTGGCAGCTGTTTTCAGGTATGATATAATGGAAGAAAAGTTCTGTAGTCAATCACTGAACCGTTCAAAAGTCAGCGAAGCGATTTACGGTTTTTTAAATAGGAGGGAGGATTGGCCATATGCTGCAAAAATTAACCCGGGAAACATGGAAAAAATATGTGGACTATGCCTATGAACTGGCCTTATGCCCCGCAAAGACAAGTTATCCGGTCTATTATGACGGGATCAAAACCAGAGAGGATTTTATCAGCCGGGCGGAGAAAGCATTTGATCTGGAAGAGGAAGAAATTCTGCTCTATCTGGAAGAGGGGGAACCCTGCGGATGGATTCATTATTATGGCCTGGAGGAGGAGCGGTATCTCGGCACTGTTTCCATGAGTTTTTCGGCCCATATGGAGCGGGGGCTGGAGGCTTTCCTGGCCTATGTGGGTGAAAGATTTCCCAACTGCGAGATAGATCTCGGCTTTCCGGAAGAAAACAGGCAGGCACTGACCTGGCTGGCGGAAAAGGGGTTTAAGATAGGGGAAGAGTCCTACAATGATGTATTTGTCATGGAGAAATATCAGGCGAGGGAGGAAGCCGGCGGTATCGCGCGGGTTACGGAGGAAAATTTTCCCTTGTTTGCAAAACTTCATTCTCTATATGAAGGCGAAATGTACTGGAACTGTGAGCGGCTGCGCCGGAATCTGGACAAATGGAGGATCTTTCTGTATTGTGAAGGGGAAGTTCCTCTGGGGGCAGTCTATTATACCGGGGATGGGCTGGCCGAGATCTTCGGCGTGGATTTCGCGGGCGGTGTTTATCGTTCGGAAGTATTCCGCATTCTGACGGAGGCGGCACTGAACGCCTGTAAGGCCCAGGGTGTGAGAAACCTGGTTTTTTTCAACGGTCGGGAGAGCCAGCCCGATGCGCTGGCTCTGGGTTTTACCTGTGTGGGGAAGTATATTCTCATGGTAAAAAAAGAAGGCTTCGGGCAATAGAATTCCCGGACGGAATTTAAAGAAATCCGTTGCAAAACAGGAATCGGTATGCTAAACTAGAAGCAATGGCAATGATAAAAAAATAACAATCATTGTCGGTACAGTGAAAACACATAATAAACAAGTTGGAGGAGAAAAAAATGGCAAAGAAAGTCGTATTAGCAGGCGCCTGCCGTACCGCCATCGGCACTATGGGCGGCACTCTGAGCACCACTCCCGCGGTGGAACTGGGCGCAATCGTTATTAAGGAGGCTTTAAGCAGGGCCGGCGTGGCTCCCGAGCAGGTTGACCAGGTATATATGGGCTGCGTAATCCAGGCAGGCCAGGGGCAGAACGTGGCCCGCCAGGCTTCCATCAAAGCGGGGCTGCCCATCGAGGTACCTGCGGTGACCATGAATGTGGTATGCGGTTCCGGCCTTAACTGCGTGAACCAGGCCGCTCAGATGATCATGGCCGGCGATGCGGACATCGTTGTGGCAGGCGGCATGGAGAATATGTCCATGGCTCCCTACGCCATTCCTCAGGCTCGTTATGGATACAGGATGAACGACGGAACTCTGGTGGATACCATGATCAAGGACGCCCTTTGGGATGCGTTCAACAATTACCATATGATTACCACCGCCGACAACATCTGCCGCGAGTGGGGCCTGACCAGAGAGGAACTGGACCAGTTCGCCCTTAAGAGCCAGCAGAAGGCCGAGGCGGCTCAGAAGTCCGGCGCCTTTGACGCGGAGATCGTTCCCGTTATGGTGAAGAAAAAGAAAGAAACCATCGAGTTCAAGGTGGACGAGGGTCCCCGTGCCGGTTCCACCATCGAGGGCCTGGCAAAGCTGCGTTCCATCAACCCTGACGGCTTCGTGACCGCAGGCAATGCTTCCGGTATCAACGACGGCGCTGCTGCCATCGTGGTAATGAGCGAGGAAAAGGCCAAGGAGTTGGGCGTGAAGCCTATGGCTACTTTCGTGGCAGGGGCACTGGCAGGCGTTCGTCCCGAAGTAATGGGCATCGGCCCTGTGGCATCCACCAGGAAGGTGATGGCCAAAACCGGCATGAAGATCGAGGATTTCGACATCATCGAGGCCAACGAGGCATTTGCCGCGCAGTCCGTTGCGGTGGGCAAGGATCTGGGAATTGATGTGGATAAGCAGCTGAACCCCAATGGCGGCGCCATTGCCCTGGGTCATCCCGTGGGCGCTTCCGGATGCCGCATTCTGGTGACTCTGCTGCATGAGATGCAGGCTAAGGGCGCAAAGACCGGTCTGGCTACCCTGTGCATCGGCGGCGGCATGGGCTGCTCCACCATCGTTAAGATCGAAGATTAAAAAGGCAGTAAAAGCCCGGGGAGTCATGGTGTTCTCCGGGCTGTTTGAGGGGAAAAGAAGCGTTATCATAGCATGCCTGACCATACTGTTGCATCGTGTACATAGCAATGTTTTTTCGGTTAATTCAAGTTCGGAAGGACTATGGCGGCTTGCTGAGGAACAGAAACACAAGGCAGTCTGTGGGTTTGGCGCAAGACAAATCCCGGATATGCGGAAAAGAGGTAGATATGGAATATATTCTTTATGAGCAGAAGGGGCAGTATGCCATTCTCACCATCAACCGTGAGAAGGCGTTGAATGCCCTGAACAGCCAGGTGCTGGAGGAACTTGACGCCGCCCTGGACGCAGTGAATCTGGAAGAAGTGAGATGTCTGATCCTCACCGGCGCGGGACAGAAGTCCTTTGTGGCGGGCGCGGATATCGGTGAGATGAGCACGCTGACCAAGGCCGAGGGCGAAGCCTTTGGCAAGAAGGGCAACGATGTGTTCCGCAGGCTGGAGACTTTCCCCATCCCTGTGATCGCCGCGATCAACGGCTTTGCACTGGGCGGCGGCTGTGAGATTTCCATGAGCTGCGACATTCGCATCTGCTCCGACAACGCCGTGTTCGGACAGCCCGAGGTGGGCCTGGGCATCACCCCCGGATTTGGCGGCACCCAGAGGCTTGCCCGCCTGGTGGGCGCAGGCATGGCCAAGCAGATGATTTATACAGCCCGCAACATCAAGGCGCCGGAAGCATATCGGATCGGCCTGGTGAACGAAGTGTATTCCGCAGAAGTGGACGCCGAGGGCAATGTGGTTAAGACGGCCCAGGAAGTGCTGCTGGCAGCGGCGGAGAAGATGGCTTCCGGCATCGCCAAGAATGCTCCCATCGCAGTGCGCAACTGCAAGAAGGCCATCAACGAGGGCCTGGACGTGGACATGGATCAGGCGGTGGTGATCGAGGAGAAGCTGTTCGGCGGCTGCTTCGAGACTGAGGACCAGAAGTACGGCATGGCTTTCTTCCTGGATAAGAACAAGGAGAAAGTAAAAGCGCCCTTCCAGAACAAATAAAAAAGCGGTAATCACAAATCAGCATCAGCCGATCCAGTGCCTAGAGAATTACGGGACGGGGAAGCGGCCCGTAATTTCTCTGCGGGAAAAGGTACTGGATAGGCAGATGCGGAACTCAAAATCAGCATCGGCCGATCCAGTGCCCAGAGAATTACGGGACGGGGAAGCGGCCCGTAATTTCTCTGCGGGAAAAGGTACTGGATAGGCAGATGCGGAACTTATAATAAGGAGGATTTTTACATGAAGGTAGGTATTATTGGCGCGGGCACCATGGGTGCCGGAATCGCACAGGCTTTTGCAATGACGGACGGCTATGAAGTATGCTTATGCGACATCAAGCAGGAGTTCGCTGACGGCGGTAAGGCCAAGATCCAGAAGAACATCAATTTCCTGGTAGGCAAGGAGAAGATCACCGCCGAGAAGGGCGAGGAGATCCTGGGCAAGATCGCCACCGGTCTGAAGGATATCTGCACGGACTGCGATCTGGTAATTGAGGTTTGTCCTGAGAGCATGGCCATTAAGAAGCAGACTTTCGCGGAACTGCAGCAGATCGTAAAGAAGGACTGCATTTTTGCATCCAATACTTCCTCCCTGTCTATCACCGAGATGGGCAACGGACTGGATCGTCCTCTGATCGGTATGCATTTCTTCAACCCTGCCGACAGGATGAAACTGGTTGAGGTAATCGCAGGCGCCAACACTCCTGCGGACCTGGTAGAGAAGATTAAGGGCATTGCCTCCGAGATCGGCAAGACCCCCGTGGAAGTGAACGAGGCCGCCGGTTTTGTGGTAAACAGGATATTGATCCCCATGATCAATGAGGCCATCAATGTATACGCCGCAGGCGTAGCTTCTGTGGCGGATATTGATGTGGCCATGCAGCTGGGCGCCAATCATCCCATGGGCCCCCTGGCTCTGGGCGATTACATCGGCCTGGATATCGTGCTGGCTATCATGGAGGTTATCTATGCGGAGACCGGCGATTCCAAGTATGCTCCCGCTCCCCTGCTGAGGAAGATGGTGCGCGCAGGCAAACTGGGCAAAAAGACCGGCGAGGGCTTTTACAATTACGCAAAATAAAGCAGTCAAAATCTAGATGAAAGTGGAGGAATTAATCATGGATTTTACATTATCCAAAGAGCATGAAATGGCGAGACAGCTATTTAAGGACTTTGCCGAGAATGAAGTGAAGCCTCTTGCACAGGATGTGGACGAGGAGGAGCGCTTTCCCAAGGAGACCGTGGAAAAGATGGCGAAATTCGGTTTTATGGGCATTCCCGTTCCCAAGGAGTACGGCGGACAGGGTTGTGACATTCTGACCTATGCCATGTGTGTGGAAGAACTTTCCAAGGTATGCGGCACAACAGGCGTAATCGTATCTGCCCATACCTCTCTGTGCGTGGATCCCATCCTGACCTATGGTACGGAAGAGCAGAAGCAGAAGTACCTTCCCGATCTGGCCAGCGGTCGTAAGATCGGTGCGTTCGGCCTCACCGAGCCCGGTGCGGGAACCGATGCCCAGGGCCAGCAGACCAAGGCTGTACTGGAGGGTGACGAGTGGGTGCTGAACGGCTCCAAATGCTTTATCACCAACGGTAAGGAAGCGGATGTCTACATTGTGATCGCCGTCACCGGCAAGATCGAGAAGAGAGGCAAATTCCTGAAGGAGATTTCCGCGTTTATTGTGGAGAAGGGTACTCCCGGTTTCACCTTCGGAACCAAGGAGAAGAAGATGGGTATCCGCGGCTCTTCCACCTACGAGCTGATCTTCACGGACTGCCGTATTCCCAAGGGCAATCTGCTGGGACAGCAGGGTAAGGGCTTCAATATCGCCATGCACACCCTGGACGGCGGCCGTATCGGTATTGCCGCACAGGCATTGGGCCTGGCAGAGGGCGCTCTGGAGACCACCATTGCCTATGTAAAAGAGAGGAAGCAGTTCGGCCGCTCCATCGGACAGTTCCAGAACACGCAGTTCCAGCTGGCCGACATGGCCACCAAGGTGGAAGCTGCCAAGATGCTGGTATATAAGGCTGCCCGCAAGAAGGACGAGTACAAGACCAATCCTAAGGTTTCCTATTCCGTGGAAGCTGCCATGGCCAAGCTGTATGCTGCGGAAGTAGCCATGGAAGTGACCACCAAGGCAGTACAGCTGCATGGCGGTTACGGCTACATCAGAGAGTACGATGTGGAGCGCATGATGCGTGATGCCAAGATCACCGAGATTTACGAGGGTACCAGCGAAGTGCAGAGAATGGTTATCTCCGCCAACTTGCTGAAGTAACTCTTGTGTCGCCCGTCCCCAGCGGATCGGTGCGATATGGCAGGCCGCTGCTTTGCCGAATAGGCATGCTCGGAGCCTAAGAAAAGGTTTTGAAACAACAGTGGCTTTAGATTGTAAAATATAAAAAAGGAGTGAAAATACGATGAAGATTATCGTTTGTATTAAGCAGGTTCCGGATACCAAGGGCGGCGTTAAGTTTAATCCCGACGGAACTCTGGATAGAGGCGCTATGTTGGCCATTATGAACCCGGATGACAAAGCTGGCCTGGAGGCGGCACTGCGTCTGAAAGACCAGTACGGTGCAGAGGTAACCGTGCTGACCATGGGGCTTCCCAAGGCAGCGGACGTGCTGCGTGAGGCCATTGCCATGGGTGCGGACAAGGGCATTCTGGTGACAGACCGGGTGCTGGGCGGCGCGGATACCTGGGCTACATCCACCACCATTGCAGGCGCCATCCGTAATCTGGAGTATGACCTGATTATCACAGGCCGCCAGGCTATCGACGGCGATACCGCGCAGGTTGGCCCCCAGATCGCGGAGCATTTGCAGATCCCTGTAATCTCCTATGCCCAGGATATCAAGATCGAAGGCGACAAGGTAATCGTACAGCGCCAGTATGACGACAGATATCATGTGCTGGAGTCCCAGATGCCTTGCCTGATTACCGCTTTGTCCGAGTTGAACGAGCCCCGCTACATGACTCCCGGCGGCATCTTTGACGCATGCGCGGCAGAGATTACCACCTGGGGCAGAGCGGATCTGAAGGATGTGGATGACAGCAACCTGGGTCTGAAGGGCTCTCCCACCAAGATTGCCAAAGCCTCCGACAAGGTGCGCAAGGGCGCAGGCGAGAAGGTGGTTCCTGAGTCCCCCGAAGATGCAGTCGCTTACATCGTGGGCAAATTCAAGGAGAAGCACATCGTATAAAGATGGAACTAAAACTGCCTGTCCCCGAACAACGCTGCACTGAAGGGGGAGTTATGTGCGGACGCCAGGCGGCCGGACATGATTCACCGGAGTGTGCAATGGCAGGGGATATGCGGAACTAAAACAGCATATCCCCGGACGGTGCACTGAATCATGTGCGGACGCCAGGCGGCCGGACATGATTCACTGGAGTGTGTAGCGGCAGGGGATATGCGGAACTAAAATAGGAGGTAAACCAAACCATGAATTTAGAAGAATATAAAGGCGTATATGTGTTTGCCCAGCAGGTGGACAATGAGATCAGCGGTATCGCATACGAACTGCTGGGAAAAGGAAAGGAGCTGGCTGCCAGTCTGGAGACAGAGGTAGTGGCGGTTCTCATCGGCTATCAGGTGAAAGACCTGGCCGACAAGCTGGCGGAGTACGGCGCAGACAAGGTGATCGTGGTAGACGACCCGGAACTGAAGGTATACAGGACTGAGCCCTACGCCCATGCGCTGTCTTCCGTGATCAACCAGTATAAGCCCGAGATCGTTCTGGTGGGCGCTACCGCCATCGGACGTGACCTTGGTCCCACCGTATCCGCAAGGGTGGCCACCGGCCTTACTGCCGACTGTACCGTGCTGGAGATCGGCGACTTCCCTCTGAATCCCATTCCGGGCCAGGAGCAGAAGCACAATCAGCTGCTGATGACCCGTCCTGCTTTCGGCGGCAACACCATTGCCACCATCGCCTGCCCGGACAACAGGCCTCAGATGGCCACCGTCCGTCCCGGTGTTATGCAGAAGATTGATCCCATCGTGGGCGCGAAGGCCGTGGTGGAGGAGTACAATCCCGGTTTCACACCCAACAATCGGTATGTGACCATCAAGGAAGTGGTGAAGGCGGTTTCCGACACCGTGGACATCATGGATGCCAAAGTACTGGTATCCGGCGGCCGCGGCGTGGGCAGCCCGGAGAACTTTAAGATTCTGGAGGAGTTGGCAGAAGTACTGGGCGGTACCGTGTCCTGCTCCCGTGCTGTGGTTGACAGCGGCTGGAAGCCCAAGGATCTGCAGGTAGGTCAGACCGGCAAGACCGTTCGTCCCCAGATCTACTTTGCCATCGGCATTTCCGGCGCCATCCAGCATGTGGCTGGCATGGAGGAATCCGATATCATCGTGGCCATCAACAAAGATGAGGATGCTCCCATCTTCGATGTGGCTGACTATGGTGTGGTAGGCGATCTGAACAAGATTGTTCCTCAGCTGACCGTGGCTCTGAAGGCAGCGCTGGCTGAGAAATAAGCAAGGATGCTGTGCGTTCAGATTAATCTAATAGCGCGGGCATGACCCGGGCCATAAAGAGGCAGAACCTGTTATCAATAGAACAGGATGTAATTCGGCATAAATATAACGGATTACATCCTGTTTTTTGACGTTAAACGGAAAGGGATCTCTTTGTGAAAAAATCTTTCCTCTGAGTAGTCGCATTTCGCTAAAAATTGGTCTGATATTGTGTTGTTGTGCATAAATAGTCTATGTTATGTTGAAAATGTATGATATAACAGAGAGTATTAAAGGTATTGGAGATGGTGAAATGGGACAGGACGCGAAAAGAAAATTTACAGCCCTGGATGCGGAGATTCAGTGTGAATGCAAAACGATCACGGCGCTTCTGGATTACTCCATGGATATGCACAACCACGACGGGTATGAGGTTCTGCTGGTCTTGGGGGGCATTATAAATTTTTATACCGAATTTGGGGGTAGCAGGCTGGAACGGGGAGATCTGGTATGTGTTGATGAACTGAATTTCCATCGGGTCGAGGTGATCACCAGGGGAATCTATGACCGGGTCGTAGTCAACGTGAAAAGGCATATTCTGGAGGGAGCCTCCAGCGAACAGACGGACTTACAGACCTGCTTCAGGCGCAATCCTCTGAACCCGGTCAATGTGATTCATCTGTCGGAGGAGGAAGTGCTGCGGCTGGATGTCTATGCGCGTTCGCTCCAGGCAAGTCTCTGCGGGAAAAAGCCGGGAGACGAGATCCTGTCAGACGCGTACCTGAAGCTGATCATGGTCATGGTAAACCGCCATTTTCTGGGGCAGGATGTCCTTCCCCGCCCGGAAATCATGCCTGGACTGGTGATGGAAACTTTTAACTACATAGAAAACCATCTGACGGAGGAGATCACGCTGAAATGCCTGGAGGAGAATCTGCATTACAACGGGACTTATATCAGCAGACGGTTTAAGCGGATTACGGGTATCTCTCTTCAGAATTTTATCATTGCCAAAAAGATTATGCTGTCCTGTAAACTGCTGCGGGAGGGGGTGTCGCCCTGCAATGTATGCGAAATGACAGGATTTAACAGTTACTCCAATTTCTCCAGAACTTTTTCAAAACAAGTGGGGATGTCACCAAAAAAATATCAGATGGAAAACAGATAAGATTGGTGTGCCGGCATGTGAAATTTGACATGTCGGCATTCTTTATGTCGTATTTCGCTAAAAAAGTGGCCCTATTATGTGTAGGTGCACAAAGAAAGAGTGTGATATATTCAAAGTGTGTACAAAATAGACAAAGGAGGCACAAGATGAGTAAAAGTGTTACCAGAAAAAAGCCTAACAGGACCCTTGTGAAAATGTGGAATTACAAGTGGATCTACCTGATGCTGCTGCCAGTGATGGCGTACTACATCATTTTCAAGTACATCCCCATGTACGGAGTGACCATCGCCTTTAAGGATTACAATGTGTTCAAAGGTGTTCTGGACAGTCCCTGGTGCGGCCTGGAAGTATTTGAAAAAATCCTGAAGAACAAGAACTTCTGGGAGGCGATCAAAAACACGCTGCTGCTGAATGTGCTCACGCTGCTGGTCAGCTTTCCGCTGACGATCATTGTGTCGCTGATGCTGAATGAGGTGATGAGTTCCAAGTTCAAGAAGATTACCCAGTCGGTGCTGTATCTGCCCCATTTTATTTCATGGGTGGTGGTGGCCGGCATCGCTACCAACCTTTTCTCCATGCAGGGAGGAACCGTCAATCATATTCTGAATACTTTGGGAATAGATTCTGTTCCGTTTTTGAGCAACAATGCCTGGTGGGTTTTCACCTATGTCATCTGTAATGTCTGGAAGGAGATCGGATGGGGAACCATTATTTACCTTGCAGCCCTTACAGGAGTGGACGAGAGCCTGTATGAGGCGGCCTATCTGGATGGGGCAACCAAATTCCAGCGGTTGATTTACATCACGCTGCCCTCCATCAAATCGGTGATCGTGACCATGCTGATTCTCCAGATCTCCAAGATGATGACCATCGGGCTGGATGCTCCGCTGCTCCTGGGTAACAAGAAAGTCATGGGCGTGTCGGAGGTTATCAGTACCTACACCTATCGGCTGGGTATTGAACGTGCGAAATACAGTGATTCCACGGCAATCGGCCTGTTCCAGTCTGTGATCAACATTATCATCCTGTTCGCGGCGGACAAGTTTGCCAAGGCCATCGGAGAAGACGGAATCATATAGCCCCGGCAGATGCGAAATACTATTATAAAAAAGGAGCGGACTATGAAAAAGAAAAAATTATCGGTGGGACAGGTGGTTAATTACATACTGCTGCTGGTGCTGGCTTTTGTCTGCCTGTATCCCTTCCTGAACGTGATCGCCTACTCCCTGAGCGGTTATAACGCGGTCCTGTCGGGAAAAGTGACATTTTATCCCATCGACTTTACTCTCAGCGCATACCAGCAGATCCTGGGAAAGACACAGATCTGGAATTCCATGCGGACCACGGTGCTGGTGACACTGATGGGAACGGGGCTCAGCCTGATTCTCACGGTTTTCGCCTCCTACGCTCTGTCCCGTAATGATCTGCCCGGGAGAAAGTTTCTCACGGGGATGATCCTGTTCACCATGTATTTCGGGGGCGGCATGATTCCCACCTTCCTGGTGGTGAAAGGCGTGGGACTGTACGATACTCTGGGAGCCCTGTTTATTCCCCAGGCGGTGAATGTCTTTAACTTCATCGTTATGCGGACTTTTTTCAGGAATCTGCCGGAAAGCCTGGAGGAGGCGGCCAGGATCGACGGAGCCTCCTATATGCAGGTGCTGGTCAAGATCGTACTGCCGTTGTCTCTGCCCATCATCGCCACCATCGGGCTTTTTTACGCAGTGGGTTACTGGAACACCTATTTTGACGCACTGTTATACATACAGGACCCCAACAAGTATACCCTGCAGCTCCGCTTAAGGAGTCTGTTGTTCGGAGAGGAACTGAACAATTCGGGTGTAAATTTGGAAGGGCTGGGCACCCAGGTTATGACCCAGTCCCTGAAGATGGCCACTGTGGCCGTGTCCACCATTCCCATCCTTATCGTGTATCCCTGGCTTCAGAAATACTTTGTCAAGGGCGTTATGGTGGGTTCCGTAAAGGGTTAATGAACTGCCGGAAGGCATTCATTATAGAAACAGCGGCCCCGCTGCCGGATGAATGGACGGCGGGGTACGCGCAACACTTATTCTTAAGAAAGGGAGGAAGTATTGTGAAGAAAAAAGTGATTTCATCTATGCTGGCAGTATCCATGCTGGCAGTGACCCTGTTCGGCTGCGGAAGCCAGCCGGGGAGCGGAGAGGCAACAGGTAGTGCCGGAGGCGGAGAAAGCCAGCCGGTTCAGTCCTCGGATACGGCGGGGGGAGACGACAGCCAGGGAGGGCAGGCGCAGGCCAGCCAGTACCAGACCACCTACGGCTCCAAGATGTTTGACAATGTGACCATCACCGTTGAACTGTTTGACAGGAGTAACGCGCCGGACGGCTCCACCATCACTGAGAACAAGTGGACGGAGTATGTGAACCAGGAGATGAACAAGGTGGGCATCAATGTGGAATTCGTGCCCGTACCCAGATGGGACGAGGTTACGAAGATGCAGAGTATGGTGGCGGGCCAGACGGCTCCCGACCTGACGCTGACCTACACATACGCCTATGCGGAGGATTACTTCAACCAGGGCGGTATCTGGGATCTGTCGGAGTTTATTGACGGAGCGGATCAGGCGCTGAACATGAAGGAATATCTGGGACAGGAAGTACTGGACATCGGCAGGAACGCGGACGGTAAACTTTACGGCATCGTGGCCAAGCGTGCCACCACAGCCAAGAGCAATATCTGCATCAGAAAAGACTGGCTGGATGATTTGAATCTGAGCATGCCCACCACCCCCGACGAACTGTACAATGTGGTGGAGCAGATGACCAAGAACAACCCGGACGGCAGAAACGATGTGCTGGGCATGATTATCTGGAATGCCTGGAACCTGCGTATGGCATTTTCCAAGATCGCGGGAGACCCTACGGCAGTGGAGATCGCCAGCACCGAGGACGCCATTCAGGATTACTATGACGAGGGCATGAGGGATTACTACCGCTTCATGAACAAGATGTACAACAATGGTCTTCTGAACCAGGAATACTACACCATGTCCGAGGACAATTTCAAGAGTTATATCGTTACGGGTGCGGCTGCCAGCTTTGAGTATGCCGTAAACGGCAGCGTGGATGTGATGAGAGGCTCCCTGCTGAAGACTTTGCAGGAGAACGACTCGAGTGCGGATATTGTATCCATCCCTCCTCTCAAGAATGTTAACGACGGAAAACAGTACAGCGCCGCATATGCTTCCGGCGGTTTGATCGCATTCTGCCCTCTCACAGCGGATGCAGAGACCGTAGAGGCCTGCATGACCTATCTGGACTGGATGTGCACAAAGGAAGGCGGACATGTGCTGTACCATGGCTTCGAAGGCGAGCACTACGACTATGACAGCAACGGCGTGCCCGTGGTAAAAGATGCAGAGTACAACACCAAGGACAAGGACTGGATCAGGGCTGACATCTTCCTGGTAGGCAACCAGGGTTACTTTGCCACCGTGGACGACTTCAACGCATGTACCGCAAAGGAAGCGCCGGGATACGAGGATCATGTGGTGGCCAACTATGAGAATGCCATGATCGGAACGCTGAATCATGACTCCACCTATACCTCTCCTTCCACACCGGAACTGATCACCGACATCAATCTGGTGAAGGATGAGTACCAGGTGAAGTGCATCACTTGCCCCATGGATCAGTTTGAGCAGACTTATGACGAATATATGGAAGAACTGAAGAACGCGGGCGTACAGACGATTATCGATGAGCGCACCGAGCACGCAGGCAACTAATTGGCTATCCGAGGCGGGCCCCTTTGGAAAAAAGGGGCCTGTTTCTACAGTTGAGGTAAAAACAGGATGGAACAGAAAAAAGACGGAATGAATTATGCACCCAAAGGAAAACCTGTGCCGGTGGTGAAACCGGGAGAGTTTGCCATCGCCGCCGTGGCCCTGGACCATGGGCATATATACGGGATGTGCAACGGGCTGACGGAGGCGGGGGCCTACATCAAATGGGTCTATGACCCGGACCCGGCAAAGGTGGCGGCCTTCCAAAAGGCGTTCCCGCAAGCCCGGGCGGCCTCCGGGGAAGAACAGGTGCTGGAGGATCCGGAGGTCAGGCTGGTATGCGGGGCCGCAGTCACCAGCGAGAGATGCGCTCTTGGTCTGCGGGTGATGGCGGCTGGAAAGGATTATTTTACAGACAAGGCTCCCCTGACCACCCTGGAGCAGCTGGCAGCGGCCAGGGATATGGCGGCTCGTACCGGGAGAAAATACATGGTGTATTACAGTGAGCGCATCCATGTGGAGTCGGCGGTGTACGCAGGACAACTCATTGAGGCTGGAGCCATCGGCACGCCTATTCATGTGGACGGTTTTGGGCCCCATCGGATCGGGAATCCGGCGGCCAGGCCGGACTGGTTTTATCAGAAGGAAAAATACGGCGGCATTCTCTGTGATATCGGCAGTCATCAGATTGAACAGTTTCTGTTCTACTGCGGTGTGAAAAAGGCTAAAGTACAGTACAGCCAAGTGGGAAATTATGCCCATCCGGAATATCCGGAACTGGAAGATTTCGGCGAGGCAGTGCTGCTGGGAGACAATGGGGCCACCCAGCACTTCCGGGTGGACTGGTTCACGCCAGACGGTCTCTCCACCTGGGGAGATGGGAGAACCTTTATCCTGGGTACGGAAGGCTATATTGAACTGCGCAAGTATGTGAATGTGGGCGCCGGAGACGGAAAAGGGGATCATGTGTTTCTGGTCAACCGGGAGGGAGAGCAGCATTACCAGGTGTCGGGGAAGGTGGGTTATCCCTTCTTTGGACAGTTGATCCTGGACTGTGTGAACCGCACGGAGACAGCCATGACCCAGGAACACGCCTTCCTGGCAGCGGAACTCTGCGTCCGGGCCGAGAGCCAGGCAGTGAAAGTACGGTAGATCATAACAGCATATTTCCGGTGGCCGTGTATGCGGCAAAGGACTGCGCGTCTGCAGGGGATATGCGGAACTCTAATCAGCATATGCCCGTAAGACGCGCTGCCACATAAACGGACACTGCGGTGGCCGTATATGCGGCAAAGGACTGCGCGTCTGCAGGGGATATGCGGAACTTTAATCAGCATATGCCCGTAAGACGCGCTGCCACATAAACGGACACTGTGGTGGCCGTATATGCGGCAAAGGACTGCGCGTCTGTAGGGGATATGCGGAACTTTAATCAGGAGGAACAAGATGATTCGTGTTGCGATAGTGGGAACAGGAAACATCGCCAACATGCATGTGGCGGGGCTGCTCACCTTCCCGGACAGGTGCCAAATCGTGGCGCTCTGTGACATATACCCGGAGAAGGCGGAAGCCATGCGGGAAAAATACGGGTTGGACTGTCAGGTTTTTGCGGACCATCAGTCCATGCTCTCTTCGGGCGTCCCCATCGACCTGGTACATGTCTGCACGCCGCCCTATGTACACTGTGAGATTGCCGTGAACAGCATGAACGCGGGGTGCAATGTGGTGGTGGAAAAGCCCATGGCCACCTGCCTGGCGGAATGCGACGAGATGCTGGAGGCGGAAAAGCGGAATCATGTGACCATGGCGTGCATCGCCCAGAACCGTTTCAGAAATTCCGTCTACAAGCTGAAAAAGGTTGTGGAGAGCGGCCTGGCGGGAAAAATATGTCTGGCCCAGGTGGATTCCGCCTGGTGGCGGGGACATTGCTATTATGATCTCTGGTGGAGAGGGACCTGGGAGAAGGAGGGCGGCGGCCCCACCCTGAACCATGCGGTACATCATATTGACATGCTGAATTGGCTGGAAGGAAGGCTGCCCCAGGCTGTCATGGCCATGCTCGCCAATGTGATGCACGACAATGCGGAGGTGGAGGATCTGTCTCTGGCCTGCCTGCGGTATGAGGACGGCAGCATGGCCCGGGTAACCAGTTCTGTGGTACACCATGGGGAGGAGCAGGGCATCGTGCTGCAATGCGCGGACGCTAAAATCTCGGTGCCCTGGGATGTGAAAGCGGAATGCAGTCAGCAGAACGGTTTCCCTGCGCCGGAAGGAAACAGGGAATTGACAGAGAAACTTCAGGAGTTTTACCGGGGACTGCCCGAGCTGGCTTACGAAGGACACACTGGGGAAATTGAAGATGTGCTCACCGCTCTGGAGACCGGAGGACGTCCCCTGATTACAGGGGAGGACGGCAGAAGAACGGTGGAAGTCATCACGGCCATCTATCTCTCGGGCTTCACCGGAAGGACTGTGAGCCTCCCCCTTGGGAAGGAGGAGCCCTGCTATACCTTTGAGGGGATTCTGAAGAGTGCCACCCATTTCTATGAGAAGGGCAAGTCGGTGGAGAACTTTGCCGAGGAGGCAATCTCCCTGGGCAATTACAGGTAAAAACAGAGCAGAGATGTTTTCGGAACATATGGGAGGATAAAAGAGAAGGAGACTGCGGCGGATTGCGGCAGCCTCCTTCTCACTTTTAGCGGCAGCGGCGTCCGGTGTTAGGCATCCGAATGGTCTATCGCCCCGGCTCCGCGATCCGACTGACACCCACATAGATGTCGGAGATTTCATACCAGGTGGCATAGTCCACCACACCGGTCTGGGGCAGATTGAAAATGCCCTGGAAGGTACGGACGGCGTTGGCGGTGAGAGGACCATAGATGCCATCAGCAGTGATGACGGGGATGGCCGGGTAATTCCGGGCGATGCGGTTCAGCTGGTTCTGCATCTGCAGCACTTTTTCCCCGGAAGAACCAATGGTCAGAGCGTATCCGGGCCAGGAGGAAGGCACGCCGGAGATTACATCCGCGGAGTTGATGTACATATCGTTGCCGTAGTAGTAGCGTATAATCTCGATGGCGGAGTAGCCCTGGTCTCCCAGGTACTTGGAACCCCATTGGCTCAGGCCGGAACAGGTGACTCTCTGGCCGTCGCAGTAAGAGGTGAAAATGGGCTGCCGCACCCCGGGCCGGGACAGGTAGTTGGCAAATATGCTGTCCACCAGGAAGTCGATATTCTGGTAAGTGTTGCGTCCGTACACCCATTTCTGGTCATAGGCGGTGGAGGAGGTGATGGTAAAATTGTAGCCCTGGTTCCGATACCACTCCGTATACACCCGGTTCAGCGTGAAGGACATGATCACCAGGATATTGGCGTACAGCGTGGCTTCCGGCCAGGTGGAGTAGATTTCGCAGGAGGCCACATTTTTGATATAATCCTTGTAGCGCACCCAGTAGTTGGGAGCCGAGGCGTCGGAGGGCACGCCGTCGTGGACGATGACATACTCCGGGATCACCACCCGGCTCAGGACGATTTCCCCGGTCTCAGCCATGGGTTTGATTTCGTCCTCCGGGATTTTGGGCGGATATTCGCCGAACAGGGTATGGACAGGGATGGGGACCCTTTTCTCCTCCCGTCCCGGCTCCATCTCGATGGGGTTCATGCGGATGGGCTGCAGGGACAGTTCCCCTTCGAACATCTCGGAACCGGTGACATACACGGGCTCGTACCCCTCGGCTGTGACCAGGATATTGTACTCCGAATAGGGCTGCTGCAGGCTTTCCGGATCCAGGGAGTAGGACAGGGGCGGGGTGGGAAGGGTGATCACTTCCGTCTCCCCCGAACTGTCGGTGGTCAGGGTTGCGATGGGATTTTCCGGATCCCCGGTGTAGGAGATGGTGACGGTGGCCCCCGGGATGGGGATGTATGCCACGGAGGAAATCACGCTGACTTGCAGGGTGCCGGTATTTTGGTCGTTCACATTCCCGGCGTTTTCTTCCTGGGTGGCTCTCAGGTCTGCTTTTCTATACATGGGATGCCTTTCTCCGGCGCTTCTTCCCCGAAGGCGGGAGCGGAGCGCTGATGGGTCAGAGTTCTTTCTAACCAATATATGCGGGACAAAAAAGGATGTGACAAAACAGAATATTTGTTTGCCAGCCGTGGCCAAATATGTTACACTATATAAGGACAAACGGGAGTCCTGCACAGGTGAAGTATGTATTTGCGGATACCGTTTGGCGCAATAACGCAGGCCTGTCCTGCGGTGTGCATGGAGAGGATACATGCAGGATTTTACAACCCGGAGCGATCCGTATACGCCCTGCGGCGAATCATCGGAGGAGGGCGTCAGCCAGTTTATCCAGACTATGGAGGGAAATTACGGTTACGATAGTGGTTCCCTTGATTTTTCGTGTACAAAAATAGAGCTTACCCTGCAGCAGGGCGAATGCTGCGAGGGGAGTTTCGGTATAGAGGTGCGTGGCGGCCGGGCACTGGGGCAGGTGGGAAGTTCCGATCCCAGGATGGAGTGTCTGACCCGGGAACTGACAGGGGGCGACGAGGAGATTGCTTTCTGTTTTCACGGGGAACAGCTGCAGGCGGGCCAGGTGGTCAGAGGCAGCTTTTACATAGTCAGCAGCCTGGGGGAGTACAGTCTGCCTTATGTGGTCACTGTTTCCGGCAGTGCGCCCCAGTCCCCCATGGGCCCGGTGAAGAACCTGTTTCACTTTGCCAATCTGGCCAAGGAGAATTGGGAAGAGGCGGTGTCGCTGTTTTATGCCCCTGATTTCGCGGACATACTGGTGGGAAATGACAGCCAGTATTACACCCTGTATATGGGTCTGTCCTCCAATCAGGGCAATGCGCACAATGTGGATGCGTTTCTAACGGCAATTCATAAAAAGCAGCCCATGGAGTATGCCCTTGGGGAAAAGGAACTGGAACTGGAGGATCCCGTGGGCATGACGGAACTGGAGGTGAACCTGACCCGCAGCGGCTGGGGAGCCGTCTGTCTGCAGGTGACGGTGGAGGGGGAGTTTCTTTTCACGGAGAAGCAGCGGATTACCAATGATGATTTCATGGGGAGCAGCTGCTGTCTGCCGGTTTTTGTGGATCACGGCATGCTGCATGGGGGGCGGAACCCGGGAAGGATTACCCTATGGGATCTGGAGCACCGGCTGACGGTGCCGGTGACGGTATACTGCGGCCGGGGGGGGGCAGCCGGGGCGGCCCGGGAGCGCAAGCGCATCCTGGCCCGGCTGATGGAGCATTATCAGTCTATGCGGCTGAAGCAGACCAGCACCGCTATTTGGCTGAAGGAGTCGGAGAAGCTGGTGGAGGAGCTGACGGCTCTGGACGAGCAGGATGTGGCGGCCAGATTGTTCCATGCCCAGCTTCTGATTACCAACCGGAGATACCATGAGGCCGAGTGGCTGCTGGATCATGCCCTGGATCTGCTGGAGCAGGGAGAGGGCCTGTACGGGGCGGAGCCCGGGACTTTGGAGGCCTATTACCTGTATCTGACCACTCTGGTGAGGCAGGACGCCGCTTATACGGCCCAGGCTGCGGAGCGGGTGCGGCGGATCTATCAGGAACAGCCCGGGCAATGGCGGGTGGCCTGGCTGCTTTTGTATCTGGCGGAGGAGCATTATCGGGTCCCGGGGGTCAGGTGGTCTTTTCTGGAGAAGCAGGCCGAACGGGGCTGCAGCAGCCCGGTGCTCTATATAGAGGCATTGCAGCTTTTGCATATGAATCCTGCCATGCTGCGCCGGCTGGGGAGTTTTGAATTGCAGGTGCTGGTCTATGGCGACAAGCGGAAGGCGCTGTCCCCGGAACTGCTGGAACAGATGTATTATCTGGCGGAGCGGGCCAGGGAATATTCCCCCCAGCTGTACGCCCTGCTGCGGAGCAGCTATGGGATCTGGCCCCAGGAGCGGGTGCTGAAGGAGATTTGCAGACTGCTGATCAAGGGAGGCAAGGTTACGCCGGAGGCATTTGACTGGTATCGGCGGGGCGTTGAAGCGGAACTGCGCATCACCCGTCTGTATGAATATTATATGATGGCGCTGGATCTGGAGCAGGAAGTGGAACTGCCCAAGACGGTACTGCTGTATTTTTCCTATCAGAACAATCTGGACTATGCCCACAGCGCATATCTGTATCGGTATCTGCAGCAGCACAGGGAGGAGTATATAGACTTGTACGCCGGCTACCGCCAGCAGATGGAGCAGTTCGTGACAGAGCAGATCCGCAGGGGACATATGAGCCGGGATCTGGCATATTTATACCGGGAACTGCTGACGGAGGACATGATCGGGGAGCAGACCGCAGGGCCGCTGGCCCGCATGATTTTTGCCCATGAAATCCGGCTGGGCGCGCCGGGAATTCGGAAAGTGGTGGTCTGCCAGCCGGGAAACCAGATGGAGACGCTCTATCCGGTGACGGAGGAGCGGGCCTGGTTTGCCCTGTATGGCAGCGACTGCCTGGTGCTGCTGGAGGACGAAGAGGGAGGCAGATATGTCCAGGGGATGCAGGGGGGAGCGGGCATTCCCTGCACGCTGGAAAAGCTGATGGTGCCGGGCCGGCATATCGGGAAGGTGGCGGAATGGGTGGAGGACAGCCCGGAACTGGACCTGTATCTGTACTACAGCTGGGAACTGCCGGAAGAGTCCGGGGAGCGTCAGGAGGCCCGGTGGCTGCGGATTTGGAACTGCGGGGAATTGGAGTCCGGGGTGCGCCGGGAGGCCTGCCTGAAGCTGATGAAGGCTTATTATGACACGGATCAGGTCCAGAAGCTGGACGCTTTTCTGGAAGGCCTGTCCGGGGAACTGCTGGGAAGGCAGGAACGCCTGGAGGCAGCCCGGTATATGGTGATCCGGGGAAACTATGAACGGGCCTATGAGTGGCTGTGTGGTTACGGCCTGTATGAACTGGACGGCCGGGTGATGGTGGAACTGGTGGGCCAGATGATCCAAAGGCGGGAATACACTTTGGATGAGCAGCTGCTGAAGCTGGCGGAACTGGTTTTTCAGGGAAAGAAATATGACGGGATCATCCTGCGGTATCTGTGCCTGCACTACCAGGGGCCTTCCCGGGAGATGCGGGATGTGTGGAAAGCGGCCCGCTCCTTCGATGTGGACTGTCGGGAACTCAGCGAACGCCTGCTTATGCAGATGCTGGTCACGGGCAGCTATGTGGGGGAGCAGGAGGAGATATTTGCCTGCTATGTGTCCCAGGGCCCCAGACCGGAAGTGGCAGCGGCCTATCTGTCCCAGACGGCCCATGACTATTATGTCAGGGGCAGGGAGGCGCGGCCCGAGGTGTTCCGTGAGATCATGCGTCTGCGGCAGCGGGGGGAGCCGGTGCAGAAAGTATGCAAGCTGGCTTATGTAAAATACTATGCGGAGCATGGGCAGGAGATCACGGAGGAGGTCTGGCAGACAGCCAGGGAGTTTATCTGCCAGTTGATGGAAGAAGGGATCAGGCTCAAGGATTTTCTGGCCTATCAGGGTATGGAACAGGAACTGGCCCCCATTATGGACAGGACCTTCATCGAATACCGGGGACATCCGGACGGCGTGGCCAGGATTCACTATCTGCTCAGTCAGGAGAACGGGGACGAGGATCTCTATGTTACGGAGGAGATGCGGCCCGTGTACGGCGGCGTCTTTTCCAAGGAGTTTGTCCTGTTCTTTGGGGAGAGTCTGCAATACTATATTATGGAAGAGCGGGGCAGGGTGGAACAGCTGATGGAAAGCGGCGAACTGCAGAAGGGGGATCAGCCTGCACGGGAGCAGGAAGGGCGTTATGCCCGGATCAACGACATGGCGGTAAGCAGGAAAATTCGGGATTACCTCGCGCTGGATCAGCAGATGGAGGAATTCTACCGAACGGAATATTATAACCGGCAGTTGTTCCGGTTGAGATAAGCAGCGTTAAGGCTATTGGAGGTTGTGTTATGCTGGGAGGGGCAGGGGATAAGATTATTATAGGGTATGATCTGGGGAATGCTTTTTCCCAGATCAGCTATTCTTATCTGTCTCAGGACTGCGAGGTGGAGACTTTGTCCTGTGTGGCGGGGGAGGAACATTACAATATTCCCACCGTGCTGTGCAAGCGCCAGGGTACGGGGCAATGGCTTTTCGGCAGGGAGGCGCTGCGTTTTGCCCAGGAGTATCCCGAGGAGGCCATTTTGGTGGAAGGCCTGGTGGGGCTGGCGGTGACGGGCGGGCAGGTGCTGGTGGATGGGGAAGCCTATGAGCCGGTGGCGCTGCTGACCCTGTTCATGAAGAGGAGTCTGGGACTTCTGTCCCTGGTGTCCGCTCCGGAGCGGATCGTGGCCATGATGATTACCTGCAGGAAGCTGGACAGTCTGCTGATTGAGGTGCTGAACCAGACGGTGACGGGGCTGGGCCTGGGGTACAGCAGGGTGTACTACCAGAGTTACGCGGAGAGTTTTTACGGTTATATGCTTTACCAGTCCAGAGACTTGTGGGCCGAACAGACGGTGCTGTTTGACTATCGGGAGGACGGAATCTACAGTATGCGCATGGAATGCAACCGGCGGACCACTCCGGTGGTGGCCTATGTGCACCAGTGGATATATCCTTTCCAGGGGGAGAGTTGTCTGCCGGATACCGCCGGCCTGGAGGAGAGCAGAGTGGCCCGGCTTGACCGGGAACTGCTGGAGGTGGTACGGCAGGAGTGCGGGAAGGGAAAGGTATCCTCAGCTTACCTGATCGGTGAGGGTTTTGCGGGGGAGTGGATGTCCCAGACCCTGCAATACCTCTGCCGGGGCAGGCGGGTGTTCCAGGGGGTGAATCTGTACAGCAAGGGCGCGGTCTACTGTCTGCTGGACAAGCACTTCGGCAGCAAGGCGGGCAAGGAACATGTATTTCTGGGAGGAGACAAGCTGAAATACAACATCGGTATGCAGGTGCTGCGCCAGGGCCGGGAGTCTTATTACGCTCTGCTGGACGCAGGGGAAAACTGGTACGAATCGGAGTATACCTGTGAGTTCTATGTGGGGCAGGCCTCCTGTATCAGCCTGGTGATCACGCCGCTGATCTCGGGAGGCGTGACCCGGGCGCCATTGTCCCTGGGGGAACTGCCCCGGGAACAGGAGACGGAAGAGGAAGCGTTTTCCTGCGGATTTTCCAGAATCAGGATGCGGCTGTATCTGGAGGGAGAGAAGCAGCTTTGCGTGGAGATGGAGGATATGGGCTTCGGCGAGATCCGGCCTGCCACACAGCTTACCTGGAGGCAGAGAGTCACCTGCGGGGACAGCCGCCTGGAGGAGGCCGGGGGCGGCGGGCGGAGCGGGGCGGCCGCCATGGTCTGTGTGGGGGATTATGCCCGGGAGCCCTATGTGATTCCCAAGCTGGGAGTGCGGGTATACTGTATGGAGGAATTGTGTTACTGCCTGAAGGAGAACGCTTTTCTGCTGGACGGCTCCGTCATGAACGAGGAACTGCTGGCTTTTATCAAAAAGGATTGCGGGCTGCCGGAGTTGTCCCAGGCGCTGCATCCCCTGGTGCGTCAGCAGGGAGCCCTCAGCGACTTTGTGTGCCGGATTCTGATCGGTGTGGGATTGTATGATCCTGAGACCGTGAGCCGGGTGGAGGAGACCCTGAAGGCAGGATCAGGCTTGTCGGACTATGAGAAGCACAAGCTGCAGACGGACCATCTGGCGGAGCAGAAGCGTTACGAGGAGGCCCTTAAATCCTATGACCGCCTGCTGGAGCGCATTCGGGAGAATCAGGAGATGGAAGTGCCTGCGCTGCAGGCGCTGACGGCGGACATCCTGCACAACAAAGGGGTAATCCACGCCCGACAGATGCTCTACGGGCAGGCGGCGGAATGTTTTTTTCAGGCCTGGAAAACCGGGGGAGGGCAGCAGGACTATTTTGCGGACTATCTGGCGGCCAGGCGGATGCAGCTTCCGGAGCGGGATTATGTGGCGCTGGCGGCGGAATACCCGGAGCAGTATCAGGCGTCCCTGGAGTTGGAGCGGATGCTGGAAGCCACGGAGCAGGCATGGCGGGAGACGCCGGAGTATAAGCGTCTGGCCCGGCTGCGGGCCGTCAGAGTGGGCGGGGAAGCCGTGTACTGCGAGGAGGCGGACCGGATTCTCCAGACCCTGAAAAATGATTACCGCAGGAGAACCGGCGCGAGAAAGAGAGGCAGTATTGAAAATATTTGATTTTTTTAAAAAGATATTTACCCCTAAAAATAGAAGGAAAGCCCAGGAAGGGGAGTGGGAAAACCTGGTGAACGCCCGGGCGGGGGTGGATTTTGAGCAGGAAGAAGAGCGCAGCCGGTATGTGACGGACTGTCTGGAGCAGATTGCGGAGGTGTCCAGGGAACTGGAGATGCTTCAGGGGGAGTATAGCAGGGTGACGGCGTATCTGACGGATCTGGAAGAATTGGAAGCGCTGCCGGAGCAGGAGAAGGAATCGCTGGAGATTATCGCCCGGAAGCTGCAGAACATGGAGCGGGAGTATGAGGATTTTACCCACCGCAAGAACCGTATGGACGATGCCGTATACTATCAGTTCAAGAACCGGGAGACGGAGCTGGAAGAGGGAATCGAGAAGATCCGCAAGACCGAGAATTACGGCGTGCTGGTGAAGCAGGATATGCAGCGTCTGGAGGGGGAAAGGCTTGCTTACGAATATCGGAAGAATGAACTGCATGGCATGATGGAGAACCTGCGGGGAATGGCGGTCATTTTTCTAACGGCCCTGGTGATCTGCCTGGGGCTGCTGGCGGCGCTGCAGTTCGGCCTGCATATGCAGACCCAGGTGGGCTATTTTATCGCGGTGCTGGCCGCTGCGCTGGCTTTGACCATCCTGGCGGTGAAGTATATGGATGCGGACCGGGAGATGGCCCGGGTGCTGCGGGACGCCAGAAGGCTGGTCAAACTCCAGAATAAGGTAAAAATCCGCTATGTGAACAATAAAAACCTTTTGGATTACTATTATATAAAGTATGATGTGGACAGCGGCAAGAAGCTGGAGAAACTGTACCATCAGTACCTGGAGGAGAAGGAGCAGCGCAAGCAGTTCGCGGAGACGGAAGCCAGACGTGAGTACTACCACAAGCAGCTTCTGGCCCAGCTGGGCCGCTATCGGATCCGGTATCCCGACCAGCTGTCGGGGAATGTGACCGTGATCCTGGACCACCGGGAGCAGGTGGAGCGCCGTCACGAGTTGATCCTGCGCAGGCAGTCTCTGCGTAAGCAGATGGATTACAACAATACGGTAGCCGGGGAGGCGAAGCAGGAGATCAAGGATATCGTGATGGCCTATCCCCGCTATGCGGCGGAGATCACCGAGATGGTGGACCGATATGACAGTGTGTACAGGAGTTAAACGGCAGGGACTACTTTCCTATGGATATGGGATTGATTTCCGGCCTTTGCTGGGATATACTGTTAGGAGATTATAGGAACGATTATAAGGAGATAAAGAGCATGAATACAGATGTGTACCAAAGCCCGTTGTCAGAACGTTATGCCAGCAGGGAAATGCAGTATATTTTTTCCCAGGATATGAAATTCCGCACCTGGAGGAGGCTGTGGATTGCCCTGGCGGAGACTGAAAAGGAACTGGGACTCTCCCAGAACGGCAAGCCGGTGATCACCCAGGAACAGATTGACGAACTGAAGGCCCATGCTGAGGATATCAATTACGAAGTGGCTAGGGCCAGGGAGAAGGAAGTGCGCCATGATGTGATGAGCCATGTATACGCTTACGGGCAGCAGTGCCCCAAGGCGGCGGGGATTATCCATCTGGGGGCCACCTCCTGCTATGTGGGGGACAATACCGACATTATTATCATGACCGAAGCGCTGAAGCTGGTGAAAAAGAAACTGGTGAACGTGATGAAGGAACTGGCGGACTTCGCGGAGCAGTACAAGGCCCAGCCCACTCTGGCGTTCACTCATTTCCAGCCTGCCCAGCCCACCACCGTGGGCAAACGCGCCGCTCTGTGGCTTCAGGAGTTCTGTCTGGACCTGGAGGACCTGGAGCATGTGCTGTCCACCATGAAACTGCTGGGGTCCAAGGGCACCACGGGTACCCAGGCTTCTTTTCTGGAACTCTTTGACGGGGATCAGGAGACTATTGACAGGATCGACCCCATGATTGCTGCCAAAATGGGCTTTTCCCAGTGCTATCCGGTGTCGGGCCAGACTTATTCACGCAAAGTGGATACCCGTGTGGCCAATGTGCTGGCGGGCATAGCGGCCAGCGCCCATAAGATGAGCAACGACATCCGGCTGCTTCAGCATTTAAAGGAGGTGGAGGAGCCTTTTGAGAAGAGCCAGATTGGATCCTCCGCCATGGCTTATAAGCGCAATCCCATGAGGAGCGAGCGCATCGCCTCTCTGTCCCGGTACGTGATGATTGACGCGCTGAATCCCGCCATCACCTCCGCCACCCAGTGGTTTGAGAGGACCCTGGACGACTCTGCCAACAAGAGGCTGTCCATTCCCGAAGGTTTTCTGGCGGTGGACGGTATTCTGGATCTGTGTCTGAACGTGGTGGACGGGCTGGTGGTGTACCCCAAAGTGATTGAGAAGCGGCTGCGCTGTGAACTGCCCTTTATGGCCACCGAGAATATCATGATGGACGCGGTGAAAAACGGCGGCAACCGCCAGGAACTGCACGAGCGCATCCGGGAATTGTCCATGGAGGCGGGCCGCAACGTGAAGGTGGAGGGCCGGGAGAACAATCTGCTGGAGCTGATCGCCGCCGATCCGGCTTTTAATATGAGCTTGGAGGACTTGCAGAAAACCATGGATCCGATCAGATATGTGGGCCGCTCCAAAGAGCAGGTGGAGGCGTTTCTGGCCCAGGTGGTGCGCCCGATTCTGGAAGAAAACAGAGAATTGCTGGGCGTGAAGGCAGAGATCAATGTATAAAACCGGGTCTTGGTGTTTTAAGTAGGCGGAATTTGAATAGGAGAGTGGACTATGGGTGGTTTTTTTGGAGTAGCGGCCAAGGAAGATTGCGTATTTGATTTGTTTTTTGGGACGGATTATCATTCCCACCTGGGAACCAGGCGGGCAGGTATGGCGGTCTATGACGGGAAAAAGGGCTTTGACAGGGCCATCCACAATATCGAGAACGCGCCTTTCCGTACCAAGTTTGACAAGGATGTGAATGAAATGCACGGCAGTCTGGGGCTGGGCTGTATCTCTGACTACGAGCCGCAGCCTCTGCTGGTGCGCTCCCACCATGGGACCTATGCCATTGCCACGGTGGGCAAAATCAACAATATGGATGCCATTGTGAAGGATTTGTTTTCCCAGGGACATTCCCATTTTCTGGAGATGAGCGGCGGGGATATCAACGCCACGGAACTGGTGGCGGCCATTATCAACCAGCGGGACAATCTGATTGAGGGCCTGCAATATGTCCAGGAACTGGTGGAAGGTTCCATGACCACGCTGCTGCTGACCCCCAAGGGCATCTATGCGGCCCGGGACAGGATGGGCAGGACGCCGGTGGCCATCGGCGGGAAGGAGGGGGCATACTGTGTGTCCTTTGAAAGTTTCGCCTATCTGAACCTGGGCTATCATGAGGAGAGGGAACTGGGGCCCGGCGAGATCGTCATCGTGACCCCGGAGGGGGTCAGGACTCTGGTAGCCCCGGGCAGGGATATGAAGATCTGCACCTTCCTGTGGATCTATTACGGCTATCCCTCTTCTTCCTACGAGGGGATCAGCGTGGAGCAGATGCGGTACAACTGCGGCGCCAGGCTGGCGGAGCGGGACGATGTGAAGCCGGATATCGTGGCCGGAGTGCCGGATTCCGGTACGCCTCATGCCATAGGCTATTCCAACAGAAGCGGCATTCCCTTTTCCAGGCCCTTCATCAAGTATACGCCCACCTGGCCCCGGTCCTTTATGCCCACCATCCAGACCCAGCGAAACCTGATCGCCAAGATGAAGCTGATTCCGGTGCATGATCTGATCCAGAACAAGAGTCTGCTTTTGATTGACGATTCCATTGTGCGGGGCACGCAGCTTCGGGAGACCACGGAGTTTTTGTACCAGAGCGGCGCCAGAGAGGTGCATATCCGCCCTGCCTGTCCGCCCCTTCTTTTTGGGTGCAAATATCTGAATTTTTCCCGGTCCACTTCCGAGATGGATCTGATCACCCGGCGGATCTTGAAGGAAATGGAGCAGGAGGGACGGAAGATCGACCTGAAGGAATATGTGGACCCCGAAAGCGAAGGCTATCAGGAGATGGTGGGCCGCATCGGCAGGCAGCTTAATTTCACCAGTCTGCGTTATCACAGACTGGATGATATGATCGAGTCGGTGGGCATTCCCAGGGAGCGGCTGTGCACCTACTGCTGGGACGGGCAGGAGTAGTTCTTCGGATGGTTAGGGGGATATTCCCGGTAGGAGGACGGTACAGCGGCATAAGCTGAAGTTATCTAAAATATAAGAAATATTGATTTTACTTATGATATATAGTATGCTATACTTACCATGGTCAAGGTGGGAAGGGGAGTGCTTTGGCACTCCCTTTTTCGAATATGCGGATGCAGAGGAGGATAAAAGACATGGTAAAAGCGGTTGTAGGCGCTAACTGGGGAGACGAGGGCAAGGGAAAAATCACGGACATGATGGCGGAGAAGGCAGATATTATCGTGCGTTTCCAGGGAGGGGCCAACGCGGGTCACACCATCGTGAACAACTATGGCAAATTTGCCCTGCACACGCTGCCTTCGGGCGTTTTTTACGGACATACCACCAATGTGATCGGCAACGGCGTGGCTCTGAATATCCCGGTGCTTTTCAACGAGATCCAGTCTGTCGTGGACAGGGATGTGCCCATGCCCAGGATATTGGTTTCGGACAGGGCGCAGATTGTGATGCCCTATCACATTCTGTTTGACCAGTACGAGGAGGAGCGCCTGGGAGGCAAGTCCTTCGGCTCCACCAAGTCGGGGATCGCTCCCTTTTATTCCGATAAATTTGCCAAGATCGGCTTTCAGGTAAGTGAGTTATTTGACGAGGAACTGCTGCAGGACAAAGTGCAGAGGATCTGCGAACTGAAGAATGTGCTGCTGGAGCACCTGTATCATAAGCCCGGCATTGACCCGGCGGATCTTTTGGAGACTTTGCACGGCTACCGGGATATGGTGGCTCCCTATGTGGGAGATGTGGCTGCTTTCCTGGATCAGGCGCTGAAGGAGGGCAAGACGGTGCTGCTGGAGGGGCAGCTTGGGACGCTGAAAGATCCCGACCACGGCATTTATCCCATGGTGACTTCCTCCTCCACACTGGCGGCCTACGGCGCCATCGGTGCAGGGCTGCCCCCCTATGAGATCCAAGAGATCATCACCGTGTGTAAGGCTTACTCATCGGCGGTGGGGGCAGGAGCCTTCGTGTCCGAGATCTTTGGAGAGGAAGCCAACGAACTGCGCATCCGGGGCGGCGACGGCGGGGAGTTCGGCGCCACCACAGGCAGGCCCAGGCGGATGGGATGGTTCGACTGTGTGGCTTCCAGGTATGGCTGCCGCCTGCAGGGCACTACGGATGTGGCTTTCACCGTGTTGGATGTGCTTGGGTATCTGGAGGAAATTCCCGTGTGCGTGGGGTATGAGATCGATGGCCAGGTGACCACGGATTTCCCGGTGACGGCCAAACTGGAAAAGGCAAAGCCCGTTTTGGAGAAACTTCCCGGCTGGAACTGTGATATCAGGGGAATTCGGAAGTATGAGGAATTGCCGGAGAACTGCCGCAGATACGTGGAGTTTATCGAGGAGAGGATCGGATATCCCATCACCATGGTCAGCAACGGCCCCGGCAGGGAGGATATTATCTACCGTGAGAGTCCGCTGAAAAAATAGCGCTGCGCTGTAAGGCGGGCGGCTGCGGAGAGGATGCAGAGGAGTGGCTTAGTGGTCAGCAATCTGGAATATTATAAAGTATTTTATCATGTGTCACGCCTGGGCAGCCTGACTTTGGCTGCCCAGGCGCTGTCCATTTCCCAGCCTGCGGTGAGCCAGTCCATCCGGCAGTTGGAACAGCAGCTGGGAGTGCCGCTGTTTTACCGGGTGGCAAAAGGCGTGCGTCTCACCAAGGAGGGAGAGACCCTGCGCGCCTATGTGGCCAGGGGCTATGAACAGCTTGAGATCGGAGAGCAGAAACTGCGCCAGATGCGGGATCTTGAGGCGGGGGAGATCCGCATCGGCGCCAGTGATATGACACTGCAGTATTATCTCCTGCCATATCTGGAACGGTTTCATGAGGCATACCCGCAGATCAAGGTCATTGTCACCAATGCCCCCACCCCGGACACTCTGGGACTTCTGGAACAGGGGCATATCGACTTTGGGGCGGTGAGCACGCCCTTTGAACCGGGAGATCGACTGGAAACCGTGCCGGTGCGGGAACTGGAGGACATTTTCGTGGCGGGGCGGCGCTTTATAGCTTATAAAAACAAGATGTTGGATTTTCAGGAACTGGGGCGGCTGCCCATGATCTTTTTGGAGAAAAATACCAGCACCAGGCGGTTTATGGACGAATATCTGGAGAACTGCGGCATCCGCATTCTGCCGGAGTTCGAGTTGGCCACCAGCGGCATGATCGTGCAGTTTGCCCTGCGCAGCCTGGGAGTGGGATGCGTGGTGCGGGACTTTGCCCAGGAGTATATTGATTCCGGCAGGCTGTTTGAACTGCGCTTTAACAAGATGATCCCCAAGCGGGAGGTGTGCATCGTCTACGACGGCAAAGCCCGCCTGTCCGCCGCGGCCCGGGCCCTATTGCAAATTATCGGGGTGGGCGTACCGGAAGGGGATATGCGGAACTGAAAATGCGGAGCGGAAAACAGCATATCCCCGGACGGCGCATTGATGTATGTGCGGACGTCAAAACGGCCGAACATACATCACCGTGCATCTGCGTTGGGAGGGGATATGCGGAACTGAAAACAGCATATCCCCGGACGGCGCATTGATGTATGTGCGGACGTCAGAACGGCCGCACGTACATCACCGTGCATTTGGGTCGGGAGGGGATATGCGGAACTCAAATAGGAGAGATTTATTGTGATAAAGAATATTATTTTTGACATTGGCAATGTGCTGGTAGCGTGGAACTGGCGGGAATATTTTGAGGGCTTCCGCTTCAGCCGGGAGGTGACGGAGCGGCTGGCCAGGGCCACGGTGCTCAGTCCTCTGTGGGAAGAGGTGGACAGGGGAAAGATGGACGAGGACATGCTTTTGGCCAAATTCATTGAAAATGATCCCGGCCTGGAGAAGGAGATCCGAAAGGCATGGGAAAACCTGCACGACATGCTGGGGCGTTATGACTATGCGGTTCCCTGGCTGCAGGAGTTAAAGAACAAGGGGTATAAGCTGTATTTTTTATCCAACTTTTCCCAGAAGATTCGCCGGGAATGTGCCCATGTGCTGGATTTTCTGCCCCTGATGGATGGGGGTGTTTTTTCCTATCAGGAGGGGCTGATCAAGCCGGATCCCGCAATTTACCGATTGCTTTTGGAGCGTTACGGGCTGCAGGCCGGGGAATGTGTTTTTCTGGATGATACTTCCCGGAATGTGGAGGAGGCCCTGGAGCAGGGGATGGCGGCAATCGTGTTTTGCAGCAGGGAACAGGCGGCGGAGGAACTGGGGAAGCTGGGAGTGAATGCCTAGGCATTCTGTTTGGCAACAAGAGTTTTAAATGGATTTGATTTTAGGAAAAGGTGATAGTATATGTTTGAGAAAGTGACCCGCCTGTTTGGACAGGTGGATATGACAGAGGGGAAGCCCTGGAGAAAGATTGTGGTTTTTACATTTCCCATGCTCATCGGCAATGTGGCCCAGCAGTTGTACAATACGGTGGACAGCATTGTGGTGGGAAAATATGTGGGAGACAATGCCCTGGCGGCGGTGGGCAGCGCCAGCCCCATCTTTAATCTGCTGCTGGTGCTTTTTGTGGGTATCGCCATGGGTGCGGGTATCATGGTCTCCCAGTATTACGGTTCCCGTGACAGGGAGAATCTTTCCAAGACCATCGGCACCACCATCACTTTGACGGCGGTGGCTTCCGTGCTTCTGATGCTCGCGGGCAGTCTGGCCATCCGCCCCGTGCTGGTACTTCTGGATACGCCGCCAAGTATTATAGACTGGTGCACATCCTATCTGCTGATCCTGCTGTGGGGCATTGCCGGGCTGGCCTATTACAACATCCTCTGCGGGATTCTCCGGGGGCTGGGGGATTCCCTGTCCGCACTGGTATATTTGCTGGTGGCCACGGTCCTGAATATTGTGCTGGACATTTGGTTTGTGGCGGGATTGGGGATGGAGGTGGCAGGCGTGGCGCTGGCCACCGTGATTGCCCAGCTTGTATCGGCGGCGCTGTGCATCCTGAAGCTGCGGAAAATGACGGCGTTTTTTGATATGAAAAAAGAGTACTTAAAGCCGGACAGGGAGAATATTTTCACGGTGATCCGCCTGGGGCTGCCCTCGGGCCTTACCCAGGCCATCTTTTCCCTGGCCATGGTGGTAGTGCAGTCCCTGACCAACAGTTTCGGAGAAATGATTATCGCCGCCAACGTGATTATCATGAGGGTGGACGGTTTCGCCATGATGCCCAATTTTTCCTTTGGAACGGCCATGACCACCTATGCGGGTCAGAACGTGGGTGCAAAGCAGTATGACCGGGTGAAGCAGGGCGCCAGGCAGGGAACCTTGATCGCAGTCTGTACTTCGGCGGTGATCACGGGTTTGATTCTGCTCTTCGGGCCCTACCTGATGGGAATCTTTACCAATACCGGGGAACTGGCCCGGCTCAGCGCCGATATGATGAAGATTCTGGCGGTGGGCTATATCGCCATGGCCGTGACCCAGAGCCTTTCCGGCGTCATGCGGGGGGCGGGCGATACGGTGACGCCCATGTGGATCTCCCTGCTCACCACGGTGGCGGTGCGGGTGCCCCTGGCCTATGGACTGGTTTATCTCACCAGAACGGAGGAACTTCCCCAGGGAAGATATGAGAGTTTGTGGATTTCCCTGCTCACTTCCTGGGTGCTGGGAGCGTTAATTACTTTTATGTTTTATAAAATAGGACGGTGGAAGAAAAAGGCGCTGTGACAAAGCGCCCGGAACGCCGGCTCCTGACGGCAGTTATATTTCCCTGAACCGGCATGTCTGTGCGGCGTGGCGGCTCAGGGAAAAATTTTCTGTGAGCTAAATTCTTTTTGATGGATATGACGTTTACTTTACAATGTGATTCTGTCAATTATTTCCAACAGCTTTATAGACTTAAAAGAATACTAGAAAAGAATTTTCAAAAAAAGTAGTCAACCTTCTCACATTATGGTATAGTATATTTGTAGCAGAAACAGGCGCCCAAAAAATATATGAAAAGCGGCGGTTTCAGCAGGATACTTTAAGTGAAGAAATTGGGAATGGGGGGATATTTATGCAACAAGGGAGTAATAACAGTAAATCCGATATGTCTGGCGGAAAGCAGGCAGGGGGATTTGTAAGCATCGAGAAGAAAATTTCTGTCAATTTCGGGCGCACCATCATGATCTGCTGTATCGTACTGGGGGTGATTTCCTCGGTACTGAGTTACATATCTTCTATCAACGCGGTTTCGGAGACGATCAACGACACTTCCGATGTGGCGGCCTATTATGTGGCGGCGGCGCTGCAGCAGTATGTGGCGGTGGCCTATGAGACGGGAAGCATCGCCCGTCTGGCCGATCCCGATCTGCCGGCCGAGGAAAAGGTGGCCATCCTGAACCAGCGGGTGGCGGATCATGACTTTGAGAGGGGCTTTTTGGTGGGCAGCGACGGAGTGGACCTGGTCTCCGGCATGAATCTTGCCGGCAGCGGTGTTTTTGAGGAGGCCATGAAGGGGAATACCTTTATCTCCACGCCTGCTTACAGCGAGATCACAAAGTCCGTTTCCTATGCGGTGTCGGCGCCTCTGTGGGAGGACGGCATACCCGGCACCAAGGCGGTGGGAGCCGTGGTCTACATACCCAATGGGGAATCCCTGAATGATATCATGCGTTCCATCCAGGTGGGCGAGGGCGGCACGGCGTTTATGCTGGATGCCAACGGTATCACCATTGCGGATATCGACTCATCCCTGGTGGGGGTAGAGAACAGTGTGGCGCTGGGCGATACCAATCCCAGGCTCAGGAAATACAGCGAAATCTGCAAGAGAATGGTTGCCGGGGAATCGGGTACGGGAACTTATAGTTATAATGGGAAAACCAAGGTAGTGGCTTACTCGCCGGTTCCGGGCATCAACGGATGGAGTATCGGCGTGGCGGCTGTGCGGAGTGAATTTCTGGGAATGTTCTACCTGTCCCTGGTGATCACCACGCTCTTTGTCATTGCCTTTACGGCATATGGGATCAGGAGCGGCATCCAGTTGGGGAAAAAAGTGGTACAGCCCATCAATGTAGTGGTGAAGCGCCTGGGCCTTCTGGCAGAGGGGGATCTGCATTCCGATACGCCCCTGCCGGAGGTAAATGACGAGACGGCGATTCTGATGCGCAGTCTGGCCCAGACAATACAGGATCTGAAAAACGTGATTGCGGATATCGACGCACATCTGGCAGAACTGTCCGACGGCAATTTCCTGATTACCATTGATCAGGATTATAAGGGGGACTTTTCGGAGATCAGCCGTTCCTTCAGGGATATAGTCGCATCGCTCAGCACGGCCATGGGAGAAATTGACAACAATGCCCAATGTGTCCAGAGAGGAGCCGAGGATCTGGCGGGAGCTGCGGAGCAGTTGGCGGAGGGAGCCACAGACCAGGCCAGCGCGGTGGAAGAACTGACGGCCACCATCACGGATATTTCCGAAAAGATACAGGTGAATGCCCAAAACGCGGAGAAGGCAAGGGGTATTGTCGCGGATATGAACGGGCAGATTATCGAGAGCAATGAGCATATGAAGAACAACACGGAGGCCATGGACAAGATCAGGGAGGCTTCCGACAAGATTGCCGCAATCATCAGCAGTATAGAGGAGATTGCGGACCAGACGGCTCTGCTTGCGCTGAACGCTTCCATAGAAGCGGCCAGGGCGGGGGAACATGGAAGAGGCTTTGCCGTGGTGGCTACCCAGGTGGGCGCGCTTGCGGATCAGAGTTCGGCGGCGGCCAGGAATACCAAGGATCTGATTCAAAACGCGATCATGGCAGTGGAGGAGGGAATCCAATTCGCCAATTCCACAGCGGATTCCCTGGTTGCAGTAGTGGAAAACGCCAAGGTGGTGAACGAATCCATGGAGGAGATCGCGGCGGCATCGGACAATCAGGCCCGGGCGGCAGCCCAGATTTCGGAGGGCATCAACCAGATTGCCGGTGTGGTGGAGTCCAACTCCGCAACTTCCCAGGAGAGTGCCGCAGCGTCCGAGGAGTTGTCCAAGCAGGCGGATTTGCTGAAAGAACTGGTGGCAAGATTCCAGTATAAAGTGTAGTATATGTCACAGCCGGATTACAATGAGATTTACAGTTCTGTTTTTCCTTTTTGGGATCAGATCACGGAGGAGGATCGGACATATCTGTGCCGGAATTCCCATGCCGTCACCTATTCCCGGGGAAAAAATATCCATGGCGGCAATGACTGCTCCGGCGTGGTCCTGGTCCGCGCGGGCAGTCTCAGACTCTATATGATGTCGGAGCAGGGGAAGGATATCACGCTGTACCGCCTGCACAGCGGGGAGCTGTGTATGCTCTCTGCCTCCTGCGTGCTGGAGGCCATTACCTTTGATGTGTTTGTGGACGCAGAGGAGGACAGCCGGTGCATTGTGATCGGCGGTCCCGCTTTCGCCGCCGTCTCGGAGCGTAACCCGGCGGTGAAAATATTCGCTCTGGAGACGGCGGTGAGCCGGTTTTCGGATGTGATGTGGGTGATGCAGCAGATTCTCTTTATGGGGGTGGACCGAAGGCTGGCCATCTTTCTGCTGGATGAAGCAGCCAGAACCGGTTCCGACATCATCCCGCTCACCCACGGGCAGATTGCCCGTTATATGGGGTCTGCCCGGGAGGTGGTGTCCAGGATGCTGAAATACTTTGCTGCCGAGGGGGCTGTGGAGGTTTCCCGCAAAGGCGTTCGGATTCTGGACAAAGGAAGTCTTCGAAAGCTGGTGTGACGCGCGCTCCGTCAGTCCACAGGCATGGCGAGAATCCGTATATTCGGATCTGCGCCGGTGGACTGGCGGATTACTTTGTATCTCATTGCTTTTGGGAGTCGGTTACATGTCTGGCTTTGCAGATCAGCTGCGTCATGGTTCCCATGGGACAGTATACGCACCAGGAACGGGGTTTGAACAGGATCATGGTAATGAATCCCAGCACGGTGGAAGTGAGCATCACGCTGTAAAAGCCGAATGCGAACTGGGCTACTCCGGCGGAAAAGAATGTGCCATGATAGGCCCAATGCCATGGAAGTTTAAAAGTCCACAGCAGAGTGACAGCGGTACCCAGTTCCCTTACATCTGCAAATACCAGATAAGTGTTCCATAACATCAGAAAGAACATGGTAAAAAAGAATACCAGGAAGCCGTAGCGGAAATATTTTGATTTCATCCATCCGGGTACATCCTTCCGGCGGGAGAGTCCGAATCTGCCGCCTACAAGAGCAAACAATTGTCCCCGGCCGCAGTATTTATTGCAATAGGCTTTGTTACCTTTCACAACGGCTATGGCCAGGGGGATAAAAAAGCAGAGAAGCCCCAGCCAGGCGAACAGAATATTGAAAAAGCCCAGGACCAGATAGGTGAGGGAAAATACCCAGAGATAGTCATACCATTTCTTTTTCTGTTTCATCATTCCGCCGCCTCCAATCTGATCACGCTGGCCGGGCATTCAACAACACATTTTCCACATCCGACGCAGAGATCTCTGTCAATTTGGGCGTTTATGCCCTTGGGAATGGTAATCGCCCCTCGGGGGCAGACCTTCATGCAGCATCCGCAGGCCACACATTCCCGGATGCTGACAGTCGCTTTTTTCTTTTCCATATAATTCTCCTTCCGAATTTAGATATTGTAAAATATACAATAGAGGAACGATTTATTCAGTGACAAAGTCACAGGAAAAAATCCGTTATAATGCCCACAGAGCTGCCATATAATACGGTGGTTTTATGGGCATTGTTTCTCTTGCAAATCGAAGTTAGCAATATCTGGATGGCAAATAGCACAAACTGATAGGCAAAAATGATAAAGATATTGTATTTTAAAATAAGTAATACTAATTCAGATAGGAGGGGTATAAAATGAGTATGGGGTTTCGACGAAAAATGGCGCTGCTCATGGCGGGCTGTCTGGTGTTCGGAAGTATCCAGTTAACCGGATTAACGGTACAGGCATCCCAGACTGAGGATGGGGCAGCAGCCTATGTCGGCGCTGACCTGGGGGAGACAGTGACCGATGGCAACAGCGTCACCTCCGGCGATGAGGGCGGCAATGAGAACCATGACGGGGTAAACAATGTTCTGATGAATACTTCGCAGGACTTCCGGGCCGGGCAAGAGTTGACTTACGCGGCAGCGGATCTGGGAGCTTATGAACGTTGGAGCAAAACGCCGGTGGAACTCACGGACGGCAAGATGGTCCTGACTTTTACAAAGCAGTATGAGGAGTTTTGTCTGGACCTGCCAAAGACTCTTGATATGTCCAAATGTGAGAGCATTACCTTCAGAACGGCAGATCAGAACGGGGCGTTGTGCTTTAAGGTTTATAATGCCGCCGGGGATGAACTGAAGGCATATTATGGCAATTCCGGCCAGAACGAATACACCTTTGTCCCTGATTTTACCGGCGATGCTGCCTTTGTCGGCGTGATGTCAAACAGTGGGGAGGATACATATCCGTTTACCGCCCAGGTGGTGAGCGTTGCATTTAAAATGACTGGCTCATCAGAAGAGGACGGGAATGTAAAGATTTACGCAGCGGAAGATTTGAAAGCTTATGGCCGCTGGAGCAGCAGTACCCAGATCCAGCCCACCGATGGCAAAATGATCTTTTCTTTTGCCCAGCAGTGGGACGAGTTCTGTCTGGATCTGCCGACGGCTCTGGATATGTCTGATTGCGAAAATATTACCATCAGAACCGCGGATCAGGGCCTTACCCTGGCGTTCAAGGTATATAACGGCGCAAAGGATGAACTGAAAGTTTACTATAACAACTCCGGCAAGAGTGAGTATTCCTTCACGCCGGATTTCACCGGCCAGGCAGCCTGCATTGGCATTATGAGTAGCGATGAGGCGGGATATCCGGGCACGGTTCAGATTGTCAGCCTGGAATTTACAATGAACGGAGACAGTGAGGAGATTCCTTTAGGGGAAAATCTGATTCAGAATCCCAACTTCGCCGACCCGGATGATCTGGGCGTGTGGGGCGTGGAGCAGGGAAGTTCCCTCATCACCGCCGAGACGGCGGGAGATGCGGTGTTCGATGAGGTTACCACCTATGGTAAGATCACGAACCGGGAATCAAATTATAACTGCTTCGCACAGGATATCACCAATGCGGTGCAGAAGAATTCCCAGTATCAGTTTACGTTTTATGTGAAGCTGGATGAAAACGATTATAAGGACGCTTCCGAGGAAATGCGCACCGTGCAGATGGCGCCGTTTATCGTGTCGGACGGTGTGGCCAACTATAGCTGCAATATGACGGGGGATACCAGCCAGGTTCTGGAACCGGGCGTGTGGACCAAATTCACCGGCACTTTTACGCCTTCCTGGACCGGCACGCTTGACCGGGTGGTTATGCGTATCCTGGAGCAGGGAACGGAGTATGGGAGCGGCCCCGGTGTCAAGGGTACATACTATGCCACCGGCGTGGAACTGCGTGAAATGATCCTGCCCAAGAAAGAGATTCAGCAGGATGTTCCCGATTTGAAAGAAGCAGTCGCCGCGGAGATGGGAGACGATTTCCTCATGGGCGTTTCCATCGTCAATTCCGAACTTTCGGACGATTTGCTTATGCAGCTTGTCACAAAGCATTTTAACGCTGTAACTTTGGGCAATGAACTGAAACCGGACGCCATGTTCGGCTATGCCAGCACTTGCCCCGGCACGGAAACAGCCACCATAAACGGACAGGAAATCCAGGTTCCCAAGCTGAATTACAGCCGGGCAGAAGCCACGCTGAACGCAATCTATGACTGGAACCAGGAGCATCCCGAAGACTTTATCCGCATCCGCGGTCATGTACTGGTGTGGCATTCCCAGACTCCGGAATGGTTCTTCCATCAGGATTATGACGCCGGAAAGCCTTATGTGGACAAGGATACCATGAATCTGAGGCTGGAGTGGTATATCAAGACCATGGCGGAGCATTTTAACGGTCCTGACAGTAAGTACAAGGATATGTTCTACGGCTGGGACGTGGTTAATGAAGCGGTGAGCGACGGAACGGGCACATATCGGAACGATAAGGAGAAGTCCAGCTGGTGGGCAGTTTACCAGAGCAACGAATTCATTCTGAACGCTTTCATTTACGCCAATCGGTATATGCCGGCCAATGTGGAATTGTATTACAATGACTATAACGAGTGGTTTACCAATAAGCGCAACGGTATTGTACAGCTTCTGAAAGATGTTAAGGCGGCCGAAGGGGCCAGGATCGACGGAATGGGAATGCAGGGCCATTACCAGACAAACGGATCCCCCACTGCCGAGGAGTTTGAGGCAGCGGCAAGGGCTTACTGTGAAGTGGTGGGAAAAGTGCAGGTCACAGAATTGGATATGGCCGCAAGCAGTTCTTACGATGGAACCAGCGCTACCCTGAAGGCAGAGTACGAGAGACAGGCGAAACGTTATCAGGAGATCTATACCTCCATCCGCCGTCTGAAAGAAGAAGGCTACAAGGTGGGTAATATTACCATCTGGGGTGTTATCGACAAGAATTCCTGGCTGCAGACTTCCAGTTCTGTGGGAGGCGGAACCGACGGAAAGAGAAAGCAATGTCCTCTGCTCTTTGACGACGATTATCAGGTGAAGCCTGCGTACTGGGTCTTTGTAAATGTGGACACTGTGAAGCCGTCCATCCATAAGCTGGCGGTGGTGCAGAGATGGAAAGAGCCTTTTGCCTCCGGCATAGCGCAGTCCTTTACCCGCAACGGCACGGCTGTTAGTTTTAAGCCTGAGTGGAGCGGCAACACCATTTCCGTGCAGGTGATGGTTGCGGATCCGGTGAAGGATCCGGAAGATAAAGTGACGCTGTATCTTACCAATGCAGACGGCTCGATTGTAACTGCGGAGTGCCTGCGCACTGACGCGGAGGAGACGGAGGGTGGATACGTAGCTGTTTTGAGCAGGGAACTGGACAGTTCCGTTATGAAAACCGCAGCTGCCGTCGGGTTTGACATTGTAGTTACCAACGGCAGTCAGAAGGTGGCATATAATGATACCACCCTGTCTCAGGAGACAAGCAGCGAGTATTACGCAGTTGCGACTTTAAAGCCCTACACCGGTATTCCCATGGGGACCGCAGTAGTGGATGGAGTGATGGAAGGCAGTTGGGACAAGGCCGTAACCGTTCCGCTGACCATCCGCGCAGGCGCCAATGCCGACGCCCAGGCAAGCCTTATGTGGGACCAGGAGTTCCTGTATGTCTTTGCACAGATCAGGGACAGTGCTCTTGACAAGACTGCTTCCCAGGCCCATGAGCAGGATTCCCTGGAAGTATTTATTGATGAGAACAATCACAAATCCGTCGCTTATGAAGAGGATGACAAGCAGTATCGCATTAACTATACGGCGGAGCAGAGCTACAACGGTGTTAAATGTGTTGCCGAGAATATTGTTTCCGCAGCAAAGACCACGGCTGACGGATATGTGATTGAGGCGGCGTTTAAATGGACGGATATCGCACCTGTGAAAGATATGGAAATAGGTCTTGAACTGCAGATCAACGATGCGGAGGGCGGGAAGCGGATCGGTACTCTCAGCTGGTATGACGAATCCGGTCAGGGCTGGTCTTCTCCCGGCGTGTTCGGAACCGCAAGACTGGTAGAAGATCTCACCGACCAGGAGATACCTGAGCCGGAGGAAACGCATAGGCCCCAGGCGGCCAGCGCTCCCAAGGAAACCCCTGCGGACTGGGATCAGGTTATAGCGGATTTGAGCAAGGAAATTGTTCAGCCTGAATCTGTTTTGGGCCAGAGTAAGCTGCTTGGTGTTACCACCGGAAGAGAGACCGTTGTTCCCATCTCTGTCCTGCAGCTGTTGGCAGGCAGAAACCTGACGTTGGCAATGGATACTAAAGAGGGATTAACTTTCAGCGTAAACGGCATTAATATTCCTTATACGATTTTGGGAACGGAGTTGGATCTGAGGATTTCCCAGAAGGCGGACACAATTCCCGATGCTGTTGCTGAGAATACGGTAAAAGACGCCATAGTCCACAGGCAGATTTCCATGGTAAGCCGTCAGGAGTTTGGCACGGTGGTCAACATGCACCTGGCTCTGGGCAGTGAAAATGCCGGGAAATATGCTAATCTGTACCGTTATGATACACAGCAGGGCAAACTGGTTTATCTGGGCTCTTTCCAGATTATAGAGGAAGGGCAGGCCATGTTCTGCATCAGCGGAGGAGCGGATTATCTGGTGACTGTTACAACGACCCAACCGAACAACGGCTATATTGTGGCGAGAGGGGACACTCTTTCGCGGATTGCCGGCAGATATGGAATTCGGGTACAGGATATTCTTGCTGTCAATCCTCAGATTGGCAATAAGAACAGGATTCGTGTGGGACAGAAAATCAATTTGCCATAAGGAACATTCAGAGGCGGGAACGAAAATTCCCGTCTCTGTTTTTGGCTATTTCAGTAGCTCTTGTGATATGAGGAAATAAGTTGAAATTGGTGTTTATATAGGGTATAATAAAAAATAAATTATGATTTTACAGGGAATATTTTTCCGGCCAACGGGTCCGTACCGGTGGATGATTTGGGAATGGATATAAACCAGTTCATGGAGGCGCATGTCATATTTTACACAACGGATTTTGCGGATCTGCAATTTGATTATGAAGTTACGGCCATTATTTATGCGGATGGAACTACCAAGTAGGAAGCAGTAGTATGCAAATTTAGTTTTGTGAAGATAAGTAAAGAGATTGACCTGAAAGGATGTTATAAGTATGGTGGATGAGATTGTAAAAAGATTTCCCGGAATCGGCTGCGGGTATATTGAAAAGAACGGAACTGCCAAGTATGCATTCCATGGGGCCGCGGATCGGGAAAGTCATTCCGAAGTGGATGAACATACCATATTTCCGGCCTGTTCAATCTCCAAGTTTATCACCGCTATTTGTATTATGAAACTCTCCGAACAGGGAGTCGTAGAGATTGACCAACCGGTAAACTCCTATTTATCAAGATGGAAACTTCGTGATTTGAATGGGGATGAAAGCAATGTTTCCATCAGACATATACTCGAACATACATCCGGAATCATAGACGGCGAAGACGGCTTTTATGGACATCGGCTGACGGATCAGGCCATCGGTTTAGTGGAAATCTTAGAGGGTTCAACGACCTATAATAATCTTCCTGCGCTTGTGCGGCAGAGTCCGGGAAGCGTTTTTGAATATTCGGACGCAGGATTTTGTGTATTGCAATTAATGCTGGAGGAAGTTTCCGGAAAAGAATTTGCTGATTTGGCAGAAGAACTTGTTTTTGCTGTATTGGGCTTGAAAGACATCTTTTTCGGGACCCGGGAAAAAATTCGATTCTTTTCCCGGAAAGGAAATCTGGCCACGGGATATAAAGGAGACGATTCGCCCATTGAGGGGAAATATCCCATAAACCCCGATCTTGCGGCATCCGGGCTTTGGAGTTCACCGGCAGAACTTATGGTTATCGCCAGGGATTTTATAGATTCTTTCAATGGACGGGGGCGTATTTTAGGCCAGGAATCCGTTAGGGAAATGATGAAGCCGGTTGAAAATTTTCCCTGGGTGGGTTTAGGCTTGTTCAAGTACGGTGAAGATACGATTGTCTCTAAAGGATGGGGGGAGAACGGGCAGTGTATGCTGAAAATCAACTGCAAAGATACTTCCGCTGCCGTTGTCATGACCAATAAAGATCCGGAAGTACCTCAGGAAGAATCCGGCGTTGAGTGGCTGCTCAATCATATCTGATAAGAGAGAAGTAAAGGCATCTTTTCCGAGATGCCTTTTTTATGATCCCAATTTCCCCAATTCCACAAAAAAGGTATTAATACCGTTTTTGCTCTCTGCCCATATTTTTCCTTTATGGCGCTTCACAATAGACTCGGCGATAGAGAGTCCAAGTCCGAAACTGCCGTTGCGGCTTCTTGCCTGATCGGCCCGATAGAATCTTTTGAAAAGATTGTACAGATCCTGCGGAGGGATTGTTTCACCTTCGTCGGCAACGGTCAACAAACAGTGATTTTTACCATGCCTTTGTAGAGTGACCCATGTGGAACCATGTTCATGGGAATATTTTTGCGCGTTATCCAGCAGGATATCCAGAACCTGGTGCAGTTCGGAAGGATTGCCGTTTATTCGGATATTCTCGGTTATATTTGTGTGTAATGTAAGTCCCCGTTCGAAAAATACAGGTTCAAACGGCAAAATAGCTTCCGAAACTAGCCGGCTGAGATCAAAAGAGGAAAAAACCATGTCATCCTGTACATTGTCGGCTCTGGCCAGTTCAAGCATTTGCTCCACCAGATCGCGCATCTGCCTGGACATGACAAGGATATTTGAAGAAAATGTCGAATGACTTGTCTCATCATAATCCATATTCTGCAGCATTTCTGCGTTCGTCATAATGACAGTCAGGGGAGTTTTCAATTCATGAGACGCATCGGCAATAAACTGACGTTGCTGACGCCAGGCTTTGTCTACCGGCTGTACAATCCAATTTGCCAATAGAAAACTGATACAGAGGAAGGCAAGGAAGCAGACGATGCCAATGAAAATGCAGTTCCGCAATAAATTATTTAAGGTTGCCAGTTCGCCGGAAATATCCGCATAGATAAAAATCTGGCTGCCTGCGATTTTTTTACGTAAAAATCGAAGGTTATATTCCTCTATAATACCTGTGGGGGCATCGGCGGACAAAGTGGTTTCAATCAGGCTTTTCAAAAAGTTTTCATCAGAAAGATCGTAATATCCGCCGCCTGCGGCAATCGGATTTCCACGTGGGTCTAACTGTAGGGTAAAGTAAGGAAAGCGCATGTCATTCTGCAATTCATTGGGGAGATGCTGCAAAAACGGTTTTTCGGAAAGATTCTGCATCATATTAATACTGCCACTTTCCAGATTCCTTTTCGTAAACAAATAAATCATGGACATAATGACACAGAGCATAATGGTTACGATGCTCATAATGATCCCGATAAATTTATGACGGAGTTTTTTGGTCATGATCAGTCTACCTCTAAGTGATACCCCATTCTGCGGATGGTCTCTATGCGGATATTGGAACCGATGCTGGAGAGTTTTTTACGCAGAAAACCTACATAAACCTCCACGTGATTTTCCACGGCGTCTGAATCATATCCCCAAACCCTTGCAAGGATGCTCTCTTTGGATAGATTGTGACTGCCGGATTGTAATAAAAAACGCATAATATCAAATTCCTTTGCGGATAAACGGATGGAATTCGTTCCGCATACCAGCATCCCGGAAGACAGATCCAGAGAGGTATTGCCATAAACGACCTCATTTACCTGTGTTCCCTGGCGACGCAGCAGGGCGTTGATACAGGCCCATAACTCTCTGGTGTCGAAAGGTTTGGTCAGATAATAATCCGCGCCGGCATTTAAACCGGTTATGCGGTCCTCTAATTCGGATTTTGCGGTCAGCATCAGGATGGGGGTGCCGCATTTTGTAGCACGCACTTTTCTTGCAACTTCGTAGCCGTTCATTTTGGGCATCATTACATCCAATATCAAAAGATCATATATTCCCAATTCCGCATACTCTTTGCCTGTTTCCCCATCATATGCGACTTCCACTTCAAAGCCTTTTTTGGTTAAAAGGGCCTGAATGGAATCTGCCAGCAGTTTTTCGTCTTCGATTACAAGTATTTTCATAATGCTTTCTCCCACTTTTCTTTTTTATTATAGTACATATCAAAGCTGAAACAAAGCTGAAAAGAGGATGCAATATTAAAAAAATTGGGGGCTGTACACAGCTTCAGGCAGGAGAACACAGAATGTTCATAGTTTCAGTCCGTATTTTCAGTTTCATTTCAAGTTTTCATCCTATAATGAGGAGGCTGATCTGAAAAAGGAGGTTGGAGGAAAATCAAATGAACAGGAAAGCAACAGTTAAGCGCATAGTTCTATTTGGGGGTATTTTTTTTGTGATACTCACGGCGGCGGTTATTGCGGGAATTTTCTATTTCAAAGCCGGCGGAGAGAGAAAGCCGGCCTTTTCATTCGGTACCATACCCGAGGGAGAAATGCCGCTTGTCAAGTCTGAAGATATGACGGCGGTAAGCGGTGTAACCAGCGTGGGTATCAGGGAAGAGATATTCGGAGTGGAAAATTTGGTTACCGAGTTGGAAATAGAAGAAGTATATCTCCGTTCGGAGGAGACGGTCACGGAAGGAACCAGGGTCTTGAAACTTTCGGAAACCAGTGTTGCACAGGCGCGGGATGAGTTGGAGCAGGTACTGAAAGAGGCTGATCTGGCATACCGCTCCGGACTGATTGAATATGAGCAGAGCAAAATCAACGCGAGGTATGAGCTGGACAGTAAGCTGCTGAATGGAGAACAGGCAAAGGAAATATATGAAGAAAGTCTGACAGGACTGCAGGATTCCGTGGACACTGCAAAGGAAAGGCTGCTTGAGGCACAGGAGGAAATCGCGGAATATCAGTCCTATGTCAATGAGGATTCCTACAGAAGTTATTTCAGGGTGGATGAATATCAGGCGATTTATGATGAGACGCTTGAAGCATTGAAGGAAAAGATGAATGAATGGGGTGTTTCATGGTCCCAGGTGACGGGACAGGGCGGCAGGGATATGAGAGGTATGGACACTGTATCCGGCGGCGATGCCGTTCAGAATACGGGTCCGAGCAGTGACCAGATACAGGTGCTGGCTTCCCTTTATGATGTGTTGGAAATTCAGTTAAAGAAATTGGAACAGGCGGAAAGCGATTACGAGAGCGCATTGGTTAACGGGGCGTTTGAGTTACAGACTTTGGAATTGAAGATTCCGGAACTGGAGCAGGCATTGGCAGAGGCGGAAAAAAATTATCAGTCCCAGTTGCTGCAGGCAAAAGTAACTTATGAAAAGGCTTTGGCAAATGCGGACAGTGCGCAAAGCGATTATGAGGCAGCCCTTTTGCAGGCGGAGACAACTTATGAGATGCTGGAAAATAATCGAAAAGACGCGGAGGAAAACCTGGAATTGTTTGAAAACAGCGTGGGAGACGGATACTTCTATGCTTCCGAAGACGGAACTGTTTTACGGACGATGGTCAGGGCAGGAAGGAACCTTGCCGCGGAAAGTATTGTTTTCGTGTATAGCAATCCGAAAGAAATGACCGTTACAGTATCGGTGAGCCAGGAGGATATTGGGAGCATTGCTCTGGAAGACCGGGTGTACATTCAGACCAGCGGATATGGCGGATATGAGGGGACTGTGGAAAAGGTTAATCCCATATCTGATTCTGACAGCCGTACAAATGTAGCATACAGCGTTGTGGTCAAATTCAAAGGTGATGCAGCGGCAGTTCCGGCCAATGAATCTGTAACAGTAATATTCGGAATGGACGAGGAAGCGATTCAAAATGCGATTTCCATGACGGAAGGAGGACTTCCGCGTAATCCGGAAAGCGGTAATATGGAAATTGGGAACGGAGGGAGGGCTAAATGAAAAAGAAAAAAAAGAAAAGGCTGGCGGTAATAATTGCCGCCGGATGTCTATTGCTGTCGGCGGCCTGCTATACTGTCTTTATTGCGCCTCTTTTGGAAAAAGAACAATGGATTTACAAAGAAGAGACCGTTGAGCGGGGAATTCTGAAAACAGGCGTTTCGGAGAGTGGTTCTCTGGAATACGGCATTACCCCCGTTCTTTATGATTTGGATCTGGATGTCAGCGGGAACGAAGAAGAGGACCAGGAGGAAGACGGCGATGAAGCGGTGCAAAAATATTTAAAGATAGAAGAAGTATATATAAGACCCGGTCAGAGAATTTCAGAGGGGGATCTCTTATACAAATTTACGCAGGACAGTATATCGGATGTGCGGATGCTTTTGAAGAGCGCCGCTGCGGAAGCACAATCCGAATATGCGCAGGCCCAGGCAGAGTACAGTTTATCTGTTCTGGAAGCCGGAACTGATTATGAAATCCGGAAGCTGGATCAGCAATATGCTAATTCAATTTATGAGAATTCTTCCCAGTCCATCAGCAATGAAATCACGGGATTGCAGGTAGAAATAAACCGGCGAATTGCCAACATCGCTTCCCTGCAGGAGAAGGTGGAGGAAGCCACGGAAGATTTTGACGAAGCAAATCAGGATTTCTCGAGAGCGGAAAAACCTGCTGTGGAGGGTAACAATGCTGTAAACTTTATGACGCTGCAGAAAGAGTATCTGAATTTGCAGACACAGTATGAGAATGCGAAAAGTGCTTTGAACCGGGCTCAGCAGGAATTGGAGGATAATGCCAGGGAGATTGAGGCCCTGCAGAAAGAACTGGCGGCAGAATCAGCAAGAAGTACCATTCGCAGGCTGGACGCGGATGAGACCTATCAGGAAAACATCATCAATGGTGAAAATGCCCAAATCAATTATGAAGCGCAGTTGGAGAGTTTGAAGGAGGCTCTTGAGGAGGCAGAGGAAGAAAAGGATAGAATACAGGAGCAGCTGTCGGCTTTTGAGGCATTTGTGGGAGAGAATGGCTGTCTGTATGCCGAGGGATCCGGAATCGTAACAGAGGTGAATTATGAGGCAGGAGACCGCCTGCGGGATGCCGGAACTATGCTGTCTTATGCAACGCCGGATGATATGACCATTTCTGTGGATGTAACCCAGGAAGATATTGTAGATTTGGAGGTTGGGGATAAGGTTGATATTACTTTCGCCGCATATAAAGATGCCTCTTATGAAGGCAGTATACGTTCCATTAATACCACGGCGACCTCCAGAGAGAGCAATACGGTGAGTTATACAGTGGTAATTGCCGTGGAGGGGGAAACATCGCTTCTCTATGGAGGGATGACAGCGGATATTATTTTTGTGACGGAACAAAAAGAGGATATTTTGTATATTTCCAAGAAAGCGGTTATAGAAAAAGACGGGAAATTTTATGTTTATTATAAGACTCCCGAGGGAGAAATGGAACTGAAGGAGGTGGAAGTTGGAATTGACAATGGCATTAACATTGAAATCCTGTCCGGTCTGGAAGAAGGAGATACCATTTATCTGGCAAGCCGTGTAAGTTCCGAGAACGCCGTAATGAGCAATGATTCGGAAACCAATGGTGATGTCCCCGAGAACAGACCCGGAGGCATGGGAGCTGATTGGCCGGACGGGGCCGCCGGTATGGAAGGAATCCCCGGAGAAGAGTTTGAAGGCGGTACGATGCCCGGCGGTGGAATACCGGGCGGAGGAGGGAGACCCGAAGGGGGCGGAATACGGGGCGAAGACGGCATGCCCGGCGGAGGCGGTATGCCTGGAGGAAGCGGAACAGCCGGACGAGGCGGAATACCGAACTGAGGCGGCATCGCTGCCTCTGGTTTTCCTGAATAAGTTAAGGAAAGGCAGGATCAGAAACCATGAAACGGAAAATGAAAAAAATGCAGGCCACGAAAGGGAGGGTTCTGCTTACAACCGCAGGCTGCCTGATGATTTTGGCCGTCGCTGTTTCAATAATCGCTTACAGACGGAACCAGCGGGAAAGCTATACCTATAAAGAAACACAAGTGGCATACGGAACACTGACAAGGGGAATCACAAAAAGCGGCAGTATTGACATCGGCACGGTGGAGCAAAATTTTGACTTGGATATGAACGCATTACAGAGAGTGGATACCGGAAATTCCACAGGTAATTCCAATGAAACCAATGCCGTTGGCCTGTTGTCGGGAATGGAGGGCATGGGCGTTCCCGGCGGCTTAGACCTGTTCGGTCAAATGCTTGGAGGAGGAGGGAACCTGACCGACACAGGAGATGCCGCCAGCCTGACAGTGTCCGCCGTCCGTGTGTCGGTAGGGCAGCAGGTTACGGAAGGCGATGTCCTGTATGAATTAGCGGAAGAAAGTGTGTCTGATTTGGAACAGAAACTGCAGGACAATGTGGAAAAAGCCAGGACAGATCTGGAAGCTGTATACGCGGATCAGATACTGTCGAAACAGACCGCGGAATATACTTATGAGAGCAGTATGGCTTATGGGGACTATGCAGAGACAGAATATAATGCCGCCATTCAGGAACTGAAAGACACTGTAGAAAATAATAGAATAACGCTGGAACGGACCATAACTTCTCTGGCCGAGTACCAGAGCCGCCTGGCAGATATTACAGATTCCTACAATGACGCGGTACAGGTTTTGGAAAACTGTCAATATAGCCTGGATCATACATCGATTTCCGATGTGGGGCATTATGTGTATTATTATGAATTGACTGAGAGCGCACAGGCAACGGTGGATTCTCTGAAGCAGCAGATTGAACAGTTGGAAAACAGCATAGAACAGGCGCAGGGAAATGTGGAAACGGCATCCGAAAATTATAATGGGTCGCAGCGCAATTTGGCCCAGGGACAGTTGAGTGCAAAGCAGACTTATGATTTGAGGAATCTGGCATATAAAGCTGCACAGGAAACTTATGATATTACACTGGCGTATTTGGAAGAAGATGCCGCGGCACAGGAAGAAATCTATCAGGAAACCAGGGAGAAATGGGAAGAATTCAGTTCTTACATAAGCGGCAACGCAGTAGTGGCACGATATAACGGTGTCATTACAGGCGTTGAACTGGCAGAGGGAGACAGTATTCGTACCGGCAGTGCATTGGTAACACTTTATGACATGGATGATGTGAGTATGTCCGTAACAGTCTATGAAGAGGAGAGGGCGGAAATCTCTTTGGGGTCGGCGGCGAATATCCATTTTACAGCTTACCCGGAAGAGACTTTTACGGCAGTTGTTACGGAAATTTCGGATGCATCCACGGATTCCAAAGGAAATGTCGTATATGAGGTAACCGTTACCGTGAAAGGAAATGTGTCGGGACTTTTTCAGGGAATGACAGGAGATCTCACATTTGTAACCGAGCAGAGTGAGGAGAGCCTGTATATATATAAACGGGCAGTTATTACGGAAGACGGCAAAAGTTATGTGAAAATCCGGGAAGAGGACGGGAACATAATAAAAAAAGAAATTGTCACAGGATTCTCTGATGGAATATATATACAGGTCGTGGAAGGCCTGTCAGAGGGGGATGCTGTGCTGATAGAAAGTAAGGTGAGCGGATCATGAGAATATCGGAAATTTTCAGGCTTGTCTGGCTGAATCTGTCACAGAATAAATTTAAGGTAATTCTCACTTCTATTGGTATTGTGGTGGGGTCGGCTACAATTATGCTGGTAATTGCAATAGGTACCGGCGGTAAGGAAGAGGTGGCAGAACAGTTTAAAAATCTGAATGCAGGCGCAGTTGACATTTCCTATGAGGGCGGAAATTCCGGTTTTGGTTTTTCCATGGGAAGAAGCAGCTTTGGAGGAGGAAGAGACTTTTTTGCTGAAATAACGGCGGCAAATGAGGAAGTCGTTTTAAGCTATGAAGACGCGGAGAATCTGATGACTTTTGTCACAGGGATATCTGACGTGACTATTTCTTATTCCACCACGGTATCCGTAGAAGGCGGGGACCTGGACGCGGCATCTTATTATACGGTGGCAGGGGTGCTGGATAATTACGCAGCCATCAGTAATCTGGAGATGGCAATCGGTGAATTCCTGACCGCGGAAAACAATGAAAACAAGGAGAAGTACTGTATATTGGGATCCGCCGCGGCAAATGCTGTTTTTGGAAATGCCTACAATGCATATGATAATATATTATACATAGATGACAGGGCCTATGTGGTGGCAGGTGTTCTGTCAGAAATGGGCAGCGTCGCGTCAGGAATCAGTCCGGATTCGGCAATTTTTATCCCTTATGAAACGGGTATTAAATATATTACCGGGAACAGTATCAGCCCAACGGTTACGGTGATAGCCGATGATGTAACGTCGGTAGACAGGGTAATGGCCGATGTGGAAAGCGAATTAAGGGAAAGCTATCCAAATACCGCTTTTACCATATCAGACGCGGGAAGCAAAATGGATGCGGCATCCGCATCCAATGAGACCCTGACACTGCTGTTGATATCTATGGCGGCGATCGTCTTTATCGTGGGCGGAATAGGTATAATGAATGTGCTGTTTGTGACGGTAAAGGAGAGAACTAACGAAATAGGAATTCTGAAAGCCATTGGTTGTTCCAGAAAGGGGATTTTGCTGGAATTTCTTTTGGAAGCAAGCTGTACCAGCCTGGTGGGAGGGGTAATAGGAATTCTGTTGGCGCTGGCAGTCACGCCGCTGGTAGAACTTTTTTCCGTGCGGGTTGAACTTTCTATACAGGGAGCGGTATTGTCATTGCTGTTTGGCGTGGTCACCGGAAGTGTTTTCGGATTTTACCCTGCATATAAGGCATCTCGGCTGGTGCCTGTGGCTGCGCTGAATCAGGAATAGGAGTGTGCAATATGATTGCGATGAAATCAATCAACAAGGGATATATGTTAGGAGAAGAAAGACTGCCCATATTGAAGGATATTAGCTTTTCCGTAGATAAGGGGGAATATGTGGCCATACTGGGTCCCTCGGGGTCCGGCAAAACAACTTTTATGAATATTGTGGGCTGTATGGATGTAATGGACAGCGGGGAGTATTATCTGGATGGAATGGCAATCCATGAGACCAGGGAGGATGATTTGACGGAGGTTAGAAACCTGAAAATAGGATTTATTTTTCAGAATTATCAACTGATTCCCACTTATAATGTGATGCAGAACATTATCATGCCTCTGCTGATGCGGGGGATGAAGCATGAAGAAGCAGAGAAGAAATGTATTGATACAATTAAACTGCTGGGCTTGGAGCATCGAATCCGGCATAAACCAGGTGAATTATCAGGCGGACAAAAGCAGCGGGTTTCCATTGCCAGAGCGCTGGTGGGAAATCCGGCGATCCTGCTGGCGGATGAACCCACAGGCGCGCTGGACCAGGCCAGCGGTAAAGATGTATTAAATCTCTTCAGAGAGTTAAATGAAATGGGAAATACAATTGTAATGATTACACATGATTTGGGAGTGGCGCAGTCTGCAAAACGGATTGTCAGGATTGTGGACGGTGTACTGGTTGAATAAGGGTGCAAATCTCCCTCAATCATTAATTGTTTGACGCAGATTCTCTTTGTGTGATAAGCTGAATCTATCATATGAAAAATCTGCATGGTGTCGACAGTATGGAAAGGGAGAAATGGGATGAATATAGGAGATGTAATCAAACGCAGGCGCCAAAAGACAAATATGACACAGGCGGAATTGGCGGAAAAACTGAATGTTACGCCCCAGGCCGTATCAAGATGGGAGATGGGGGTATCATATCCGGATATTGCCATGATACCTTTGCTCTCGGAAGCGCTGTGGGTGAGCGCGGATGAACTGCTGGGCATTATACCATCTGATCGAAACCGGGAATTACGGGAGAATACAGATCCGGTTTTGAACCAAAGCCAGGCAGACAGTATTTTTGATTATATTCCCGTTCCTGTATCAGGGGAAAGCAAAAGAGTCCTTGTGGCCGATGATGCGAATTTTATGAGAATGATGCTGAAGGACATACTGACACATCGTGGGCATATCGTCTTAGAGGCGAGGGATGGCCAGGAGTGCCTGGGTATGCTGCAGGAAGAGACAGTAGAGGTATGCCTGCTTGATATTAACATGCCGGGGATGGACGGTCTGGAGGTATTGAGGAGGATAAAGTCAGGACAGCCCGGACTGAAGGTAGTCATGCTTTCAGCCTTGTCACAGGAAAGCAATGTAAGGCAGGCATTACAGTATGGAGCGGATGCCTTTGTTGTGAAACCTTTCCAGCCGGAGTGCCTGCTGGAGCGGATCGGGTAATGACAGGGGACTCAAATAGCTTTTCAGTGTTGAACTCAGGTACCCTTTCCGGTGGATGCGGAATCGGACAATTTCACTGCGGCACTTGCATCTGCATTGGTCACTGCGCGCGGATATACGGAAGAAACGCCGTATTGGTGTGCGCCTAACCACCGCTATTGCATCCATTGCAGCCCCTGTGGAGATCATTTACTGGAACGCCACCAGCTGTCTGTCTATCACTGTCTTTTGACGGCATCCACGCTGGCATTTGGCTTTGATTATCCGTGGGATGAGAATTATGTCAATGCACTGGCACGGTTTGCAGGATTTTCCTATCTGCGCTTTGGCAGTACAAGCGCGCGGGAAGAAGTGTTTTCCACAATAAAAAGTTCTATAGATACCGGTATGCCGACCTTGCTGCGGTTAGAAAATGAAATGGAATGGATTCTGGCGGTGGGCTATGACGCAGATACTGTATTTGGCTTGGATTCAAAGTTTCATGCTTTACCTGATAACTGGCATTCCATGCTGCGTGATGCCATTGTCATCACCGGCAATACTGCGCCTGACATGTCCTACAAAGAACTCCTGGAACGCATCGCATCAGCTCTGTCCTATGAGGCGCATGGGGCGCTGGAACGCGTGATTATGGATGTGCTCGACCATGTGACGTCGGAAAACGCCATGGACACCGCCGGCATGATGTGCGGCATCAATGGTGTGCCTATTGAAGCAAGATGGCATGCCGCGGAAGCATTCGGCGGACACGAAAACCTGCTATGCAATATTTGCACAAATAAAGAGATACATAGTCGGCTGACCCATATTTTTTTGTCAAAATATATCGAGGATGGAAATGATGAAACACATGGTATCGGATGGAAGATATGGGGCGCACTGGGGGTAGGACCCGAGACCGGATATGCTGTTACAGAGCAGTCCGCAGCTTTGATTTTACAAAAGGAAACACAGGAAACGCTGAAACGCCTGTTTGCGAAGATGTTTGAAAACGACCGCGCTGTATGTGCCGAAATCCAGGCTTGCCTTGAACAATTATAATAGATCAAATGTCCAAAATCACTTTTAGCTGGAGGTATCATATGATACCACTTGTGGCGGGAGTGCTTGTTTTGTGTCTGACTGCACCGGAGGAATTGGACCCATAGCCGACAGATTTGTGAGAAATCACAGTTTGGCGGCTCTTTTTATGTCTAAAAATAATAAGCCGTTTCCATTCTCTTTTTTGAATACCAAAAACAAGATAGATTTAGAGATAGCGGAATGATATAATCTGAATGTATATATTTCCTTATAATTTGTCAGATTCCGTTTAGAACTATACTGTCGGTAGAGGCAAAAAGCCCCGTTTGATCTAACTCTACCGTTGGTAGGTGTTCATTTTTATGCCGGATTTATATAATTTAGCGCAAGCAGGAGGGCTGGATAATGAATCAAATTAAGATTGGAGCTTTTATTTCCGAACGCAGGAGAGCAAAAGGCTGGACGCAAAGCCAGTTAGCAGAAAAACTGGAAATAACCGATAAAGCAATTTCAAAATGGGAAACAGGACGTTCTATGCCGGATTTATCTTTGTTTATGCCTTTATGCACTCTTTTAGAGGTTACTTTGAATGAACTATTTGCGGGTGAGTGCATTGCAGAAGAAAAGTTGAAAGAAAAAGCAGATGAGGTACTTATGGACGTGATTACAAATTGGTTAGGACATGATAAATGGGAAGCAAAAGAATGTGATACAGCAACCCAAAATGTTTTGGAAGTTGAAAATGTTTCCAAGCTCTATGAAACGGAAAATAATTCTGTATTAGCTGTAAATGACGTAAGTTTTCAGATACCGCACGGCAGCTTTGTTGGAATTATGGGGGCTTCCGGTTCCGGGAAAACAACATTGCTTAATTTAATAGCCACAATAGACAAGCCAACAAATGGGACGATACGAATAAGCGGGCAGAATATAGTAGATATACCAGACGAAGATACCGCAGAATTCCGCCGCAGACATTTAGGCTTTGTTTTCCAAGAATACAATTTACTTGAAACTTTGACGATCTATGAAAATATTGCGCT